>Ga0206130_10004292_pt1 | contig 17760 bp, 16 predicted proteins | sample Helgoland_Spring_9_FD_148637 | JGI IMG/M metagenome (GOLD analysis project Ga0206130, IMG submission 148637) | Pelagic subsurface seawater microbial communities from Kabeltonne, Helgoland, North Sea - Helgoland_Spring_Bloom_20160512_1 | ecosystem: Environmental > Aquatic > Marine > Epipelagic ... | reverse complement strand
GACAAATGCGGCGGCGCCGATAAACCCGACGCCCGTTGCGCTAAAGCCGAAGCTATCCCGAATCTCTGCCAATAGTGAGAAAATGGCGCCATAACCTACCATCAGGATGGCGGTAAGGGTGTAAAGGCCTGTCAGCTGGTGTTTTGAGATAATGGTTGAAGTAGACATTGTGGCAACAGACTACATCATAGGTTGATTTACGGGCAGGAATTTGATTCGACAATCAATAATCTACGCTGTGAATGTCTGTCTCTGCTTGACTGTCCTCGGTAGGGAGCCTACGCTTTTTGTAACGATTACAAGATGGTGAAAAACATGTCAGTCATGCAGGTAGATGCATACCCAGATCAGGAAACACGAGGGTCACGAGTAGAAGGAGCCCGATATACCTCCAAAGAATTTGCGCTCGCAGAATGGGAGGGGATGTGGACTAAAGTTTGGCTGTTGCTTGGCCGGGAGTCTGAGATGCCAAACCCCGGTGATTGGCAAATGGAAGAGGTTGGGCCGGAATCAATCCTGATGGTTCGACAAACCGATAGCTCTGTCAAAGCGTTCTATAACGTCTGCCAACACCGTGGTAATCCGCTGGTTGCAGAGGAGAAAGGAAGCGTAAAGAGGTTCGTCTGTAAATATCATAGCTGGGCGTTCATGCCCGATGGCACGCTGAATTTTGCGCCTGATAAGGAAGATTTTCCCGAAGGTAACCCTTGCGGTAAGGTCCGATTGGCAGAGGTAGCTTGCGAGACCTTTGCAGGGTTTGTCTGGATCAATATGGATTTGGGCTGTGTCAGCCTGAAAGAGTATCTGGGTCCTATATGGGAAGAGTGGCAAGCAAGAGACATTCAATCCTGGAAACGATATGCAGCGCCGACCGTAAACCTTCCGTGTAACTGGAAGGTGGTGCTTGATAATTTTAATGAGTCATACCACGTGCCAACCGTGCATATGGCAGCAACGCCGGCTACCGATCGTAAAAAAATCCGCGGAGGTATTGATACCTATTTTAAGGAAACCCGTTTTGACCTGTCAGATGAAGGTCATAACAGGATGATCATGAAGGGGGGCTTCGGGGTCGGTGCAACTGATGAAGCAGGCAATATCATGGAGCCGCTCGCGAGCGAGCTGCGTCAGTGGGAATTGGACCCGGATGAATTTAAGGGCAAGCCGGAGGATACGCGAGAGGCTCTTCAGAAAGCGAAGCGGGAGCTGGGCCCGGGGCGTGGTTACGTGCATTACGAAAAAATACCGGATGAGCAGTTCACTGATGCGTTTCATTACACGCTGTTTCCAAACTTCGCTGTTTCTATCTGGGCAGACGGTTTTCATTTCCTTCGGGCCAGGCCGCACCCGACGCTGGACCCTGAGCAATGCGTATTCGATAATTGGTGGTACGCTAGTGCGCCAGAAGGAGAGACCACGCCGGTTTCAACGATGCTCGGACCGGTGGAGCGAGATGCCGATGTTCCTCACGTCGTCTACAAGTTTGGTGAAGAGGTCATGGGAATGACCATTACTCAGGATATCGCTGTCTTTATTCAACAGCAAAAAGGTTTTCGTTCACGTGGGTTCAAAGGTGTTTATTTGTCAAAGCAGGAAACGAGAATTCGTCGATATCACGAACTGATAGATGACTATATCGAGGGTGAACGGCCGTAATAGTATTGGACGGGGGCTCCGATTGAACGCTACGTTATTGGCGCTCGTTGGGCTCCTTTTTTTGTCTTTCTTTGCTGAGCATTCGCGCTCATCCCCCCTCATAGCGCTGGAACGAGTCGCAGCTCAGGATGACCAGTGGTGGTTGCCTGAGTTTCTAAATGAAGCCTCTGGGATCGCTGTGATGGCAGATCAGTCGATCCTGCTGCATGACGATGAAGTTGCCGTGATTTATCGCGTCTCGCTGGTCGATCATTCAATTGAGGTGTTTGGATGGTTGGGTTCGCCGAAATTTGAACAGGATTTCGAGGGCATTGCGTTAAATGGTGAGACGCTCTATCTAGTGACCAGTGATGGCCTAATTTATCAGGCGCCCGTTGACCTGAAGGCGCGCTCACAGACACTCGATTTTACGGTTTATGACACAGGGCTCGAGTCTATCTGCGAACTCGAGGGGCTCCATTTTCTGTCGGGAAAGCTCCTGCTTCCTTGTAAGGTGCCGATTGAAAAAGTCTATAAAAACAAGCTTGTCGTTTTTGAGTTTGATGTTAAAACTCACGAGATTAGCGAACACTTCTCCATCCCAAGAGAGCATTTTGGAAACCTGGAAGGACCCTATCCAACCTCGATCGAGGTTTTTAACAATGATTATTACATCGTTTCCACGAACTATCTTCTTCAGCTCGGTAGGGACCTGTCTTCGATAAAGGTCTTTGCGTTACCTAAGTTGCGCCACTTCCAACCGGAAGGGATAGGCCTCTTGCAAGACGGCTCAATCGTCATCGTCGAGGACTTTCGGAAAGGCGCGGCCCGCTTGACTCACTACCCAGGAATCGAGTCTCTCGAGAAACGGCTTTAGTTTAAAGCTCAGGGAACGCGTTATGTAAAATCGCACTAACGTCGGCGATGGTGTCTATGCAGGTTTCTTCATTCTCACCGCGAGCGGCAATATTAAAGATGCGCGCACCGTTCTCAACATAGGGGGCAATAAAATCAGCAATCGCCTGGGCTGAGCCATAAGGGCTGTATTTTTCAAACTTCTCGAAGGGTGTTCGATACATTTCTTCCATTCCATTGGCGACGTGTCGCCTGGCATTTTCTCCCACCCCGGCCCATAACTGCAGACCGTGTTGCCAGTCAGGTATGTCGCTGCGTTGTTCGGCCAATTCGTTGATGTGCTGCAGCACGTTTCCGAATCTTGTCGCTGAAGCCCAAACCCCTAACCAGCCATCGCCGAGTAGCGCCGCTCTTTTTATCGCAGCATCAGAGCGGCCGCCAACCAGGGTGGGAATACGGGGTTTGGGTGAAGGCTTGATTAGCGCGTCTTCAAAACTAAAAAATTCACAGTTGTAGGTGACTGGCTTGCCTTCAAGTAGCTTATTGAGAGCCGCCAATGAATGATTTGTATGGGCGCCTCGCCGAGCAGGGTCGACTCCGCAGATTTCCATCTCGTGTCGATCTTCGCCGCCGACACCAACACCAAGAACAATTCTGCCAGGAGCAGACCGCGATAATGATGAAAGCTGCCTGGCCACTGTAACGGGATGTCTAAGCGCCAACAGATACACGCCGATCAACACATCCATTTCCGGGAACATGGTTGCAAGGGTCGCGGCGTTAACGATTCCATCCATTCCTAGTCCGGTATGAAAGCTAATGTGATCGGCGATAAATAGGTGATCAATGGGAGAATTGCTAATGCGCTCGGCGAAACGCAAGCGGTCTGACATTGGCCCCGCCAGCAGGCTGTCGGATCCGACGGTGCCAATTCTAAGTTTAGACATGGTGAAAATTCCTAAGCTGTGTTTGGGCAAATGTGTTCGGACAAATGTGTTCGGACAAATGTGTTCGGGTAAATGTGATCGGTTTAAGGTGCTTTTTAGTGATCCTGATGGCACTTCCCCTGAGGGCTTTGAAAGAACCGTTAGTCATCTGTATCGGCTCTTCCCAAGGCCTGTCTATTGCTCTAGCCAACGGTGGCCTGATGCCGTTTGAGCGCTGAATCGTGTAGCGTCACCTGGACTGGGGTTGTTTTGTCAAAGGATTCTAATCGCCGGCGTCTCCAAGCAAGGGTTTGGGGGCTATTTGGCGATGCCTTTAGGTGGCCTGTCTATTTAAAGGTTTGCCAGTCTATGTTTTATATCTTCGACGCGTTTAATGCTTCTTGTCCTGAAGCGATTTCCTGAGCGATTATTCTGGTTATTTCCTCAGGGATCTCCATAGGTAAGAAGTGTGTTTTGTCGGCGAAATGAATTTCTCTACCGTTACTGAATTCGGAGGCAAGCTTTGGCCAGGTTGGTGAAGAACTGAAATCCATAGCATTCCTATCCTTTGCAGGTTCTTTCGCGCGAAGGATCAGTACTGGCAACGATAGTGAACGTACTGAGTCGTAGATGTCATGGTTGGAGCGGCTGGACATGTAGACGCTGGCTTCGATGCCAGGGGGGCAGGCAAGCACGTAGCCTTTGCCTTTTTCGTTCGGTAGCAAACCGTGCCGGCAGTAGTCCATCAGCATTTCCGGGTCAAATAAACCGAAGGACCCCTTAGGTTTGAGCCGATCTGCCATTTCTTCTGGCGAGTCGAATTCGTTTCGTCTTTTTGCGGTTGGATGTTCCTCTGCACCATTGAACGGGGAAGGCGTATCGTCCAGAAAAGCAGCTTCTTCTGGTATGACAGGGTCTATTGCGATGATTTGTAAAAATCGGTGTTCAGCTTTCGGGGCAGCACCGATCAGGGCGTGCGCCCCCATACTGTGCCCGATCGCAATGATGTTGGTGAGATCCAGTTGTTCAATCATTTCGCTGGTATCAGTGATAACCTCATTCCAATGCAGGATTTTCTTTTTCTCACTGCGGCCATGCCCTCGTTGGTCGACACTGATGGAATGAAAGTTGCCTAATGCATTGATGATCTTGTCCCAAACCCGAGCGTGAAAGCCCGTGGCATGCACGAAAAGTAAGGTGGGTTTCACGCCTCGAAAGGCCATACCTCTTTCGAAATACGTTAGCCGGATGCCGTTGACGACCGCATTCTTTTCAATACACTCAAGTTTGTTAGTTCTGTTCATGTAAATTACTGCTCGATAGAGTTAAGTGGCGTCCACGGGTAGTTCTTTAATGACCCGTTCCAGTGTGGTTAAGTGTTCTGGAGAGGAAAGATTCCCTCCTAATGTTCGCAGGCAAAGGTGGGTAAGTCCCATAGAATGCCAGTTAGACACCCGGCTTTTCCACTCGTGTTCGCGGGGGCCAACGACTGCAACGCCGGCTTCTTGGCCGAATTCTTCTGGCTGGCGGCCTAATTTTTCTGCCTCGGTAAATACCGCATCTCTCACCTGGCCAAGGTCTTTCGGCGAGCAGAGTACAAACCAGCCATCACTGTGCTGGGCGATTCTTTTTACGACGGGCTTTGACGGGATTGAACGACCGCCAATCCACATTGGGATCGGCCGCTGCTGAGGTAAAGGGTTTAGGCATGCTCCTGAGATTGTGTGAAAATCGCCCTGAAAATGGATGTCCTCTTCAGTCCAGAGTTTCTTTAAGAGCAGCATTTGTTCATCGCAACGTTTACCGCGATTGCTAAAGTCCATGTTGAGATACTGGTATTCCTCTTCGCTTTCACCAACACCGATACCCAATCGAACTCGTCCGCCAGACAGGGTATCTAGCTCCGCTGCCTGTTTGGCAAAATGGACGGTTTGTCTTACTGGCAGGATGATCACCGAGGGAACCAGTTCGATTGTTGTAGTAATCGCCGCAAGGTAAGAAAGCAGCATCATCGGCTCGTGCAGGTATCCTCTGCCTGGTCTCATTATCTGATCAGGTATTCGAAGGTGCGTCAGTCCAAGGCCTTCAGCAGTTTGCGCAAAGTCTCGGATGGCTGTTAGGTCGTTTTCCATTTCGCGTACCGGCAGGGAAACACCAATGTGCATTCTGGTCTCCAGAAATTAAGCTTGATCAACGGGGCAAGTATGGGTTTGCAGGGCGATAAGTCAACCGGACAGAGTTCACCATGCGCCCGCTAAACGTCTATTAGCGAGAGCAATGCAAGGCCATTTACCGGGTGTGCTGTTAGCTGACAGCGATGATATTGGGGCCACTGTTTCTTGGGGTTGAATCTTCACAGTTGCGAACTGTTTCTGCCACATGCTTCATCGGATCCTTCAGCATCTGTTTCAGCTCGTCACTGGCACCGACCCTGATAAGTGCTTCATCCATGCAGGCAAGCCATTGGTCCCTTTCTTTTGGTCCAATGCGAAAGGGCTCGTGGGGATCAGTCAGGCAAACCGTCCCCTTAATTGCCTGATATACCGGCGGTCCGCCCATCCAGCCAGTCAGATAGGCAGACATCATTCGCGTGACATGATCTAGGTTTTCTGCGTGCATTGCCCGAATGTCTGCTGCGAGCGGCAACGCGTCCATTGCATCAAAAAAAGCTTTGGCCAGGTCTTTTATTCCCTGGTCACCCAGAATCTCGTAGGGTGTCTGTGGTTCTGTTGTGTGTGGTTCTGTTGTGTGTGGTTCAGTCATCTCTTCTCCAGCTGCACCGGTAAGGACCGCAGCCTGTGGATCCATTCAGCCACCAGTGTATGAAAAAGTCTGGGCTTTGTCTCCCCCCGTGAACAAGGTTGATTGCTGGTTTCCCTAACATTTCCGGGCTGCACTAGCCCCCTGGCCTGTTGGCAATATTCTGCTCGAATACGTTGGTCAAGAGGCTGTGCTGAAGAGACTGGGTGCAGTTGCAGGTTTATAATTGAGTCCCCTTCTGGGGCCCTTTCTGACTTGCTGATAATTGATATCCGCTACCTTGTCGTGAAGATGTCAGTCGCTGCTTCAGGTTTCTTATTGTTCCAAAAGCAGATCTGCCCCAAAAACAGGGCAGAGGTGACCGTTTTTGATATTCTAAAGGGGGATTTAATTAAAGGACGTAAATATGGGTGTATCAATTGGCACGGGTGGGTTCTCCACCAGGGAAGAAGCTAAGTCCATCATCGAAAGCCAGGGACTGTTCGCCCGGGATGGGGCAATGCAAAGCGGTGATCTGGAAGATGTGCATTGGCATAAGACCAGCCTTAAGATCTATGTGCTGACGGGTAAGTTCGAAACCCGTGACGTGGTGTCTGATCAACTGTTGAAGGCTGGCGCAGGAGACCTCATCGATATCCCGCGGCAAACATTGCATGCTGCCCGGTGTCCCGAGCCTGCAACGTATGTTGTCGGGTTCGAGTCTGAAGATGCGGCTAAAAAATTCAAGCCAGAGTTGCCAGAGGAGTTGCCAGGGTCTTAATACCTAAGACGGTATTTGCCGCTTTGGTCTTCAGCAGCAATAACTGTTCCGGTTATGCTTTTTAATAGCGACTCAGCACATGACCGATACCTTAAAAAAAAAGGGAACGGAGGGGGTTAAACGCTAGAAGGAACAACCTCAAAATGACCGGCGTTCTAAAGGGGACGGAGGGGTTTATAGTTTTATTCCCCCCGCCCCTTTTAGAGGTTCCCTTTAGCGTTCGCCCTTCATTATCACGCCTGGGTTATGCTTTTAAGGTTACCGGAAGGTCTGTGATGCCGTGAATGAAGCTGGATTTGAGATACTTGGGTTCACCCGTGACTTCTATTTTGGAAAACCGTTTGGTGATCTCTTCCCAGATCACGCGCAATTGCATCTCGGCTAGTCGATTTCCGACACAACGGTGCACACCGTACCCAAAAGCCGTGTGTTGTCTTGGGTTGTCTCTGTCGATGATAAACTTGTCTGCATTGTCGATTGAGTCTTCGTCCCGGTTTCCCGAGATATACCACATGCAAAGCCGGTCACCCTTCTTGATTTTCTTGCCACCCAGTTCCGTATCCTGCAACGCGGTTCGTGCCATGTGAGCGACCGGAGATTGCCATCGAATCATTTCAGGTACCATTTTTGGAATAAGCCCTGGGTCCTGAAGTAGCTTCTGGTATTCCGAAGGGTTCTGGCTCAGCGCGAGAACACCACCGGAGATAGAATTGCGGGTTGTGTCGTTACCACCAACAATCAGTAGCAATATATTACCCAGCAATTCCTGCGGACTCATGTTATTGGTTGATTCGTCATGTGCCAGCATCGAGATGAGATCAAATTTTCGCGGTTCGGTTTTTCTTTTCTCGTAGCGCTGTTGAAAATAAGCGAGGCATTCGAAAAGAATCTGGAATCCTTGCTCCGGTGTGTCGAAATACTCCGGGTCACCCATGTTCTGGGAAGTATCTGACCACAGGATCAGCTTCATTCTGTCTTCCTGTGGAATGTCAAAAAGTGTTGCCAGCATCTGTGCTGTTAGCTCAACTGAGACTAACCGCACCCAGTTAAACTCTTCACCAATGGGCAGCGCGTCCAAGATTTCGGCGGCTCGTTCCCTAATCAGTGGTTCGAGATCGACCAGTTGTTTCGGAAGGAACATCGGCGTTACAACCATGCGTTGCGCATCGTGTTTGGGCGGATCTTCCATGATGAACATAGGTAACGAAAACTCGTCATCTCTGTCAGGAATACCGCCAAGGGTAATGCCGCCTAGCGTTGCTTTTGAAGAAAAGAGTTCGTGGTGCGTGTCGACATACATAATGTCGGCGTATTTAGTGACAGACCAGTAAGGGCCCACCATGCTGTCTTCGGTATAATGGACGGGATCTTCTTTTCTTAACCGTTCGAAGTGCGGCCATAGGGTATCGTTGGCAAAGAGGGCGGGATGTACGGGATCCATTTTGTTCAATGGTATGCTGTATGGGTCGTAGTTAGGATCTATTTTGAAAGCTTCAAGCATTTCTTTATTGGAAACCGTTAAATCACCTGATCTAATCCTGCTTACAAGACCCTTTCGTTCTTCGTCACTACTGCCAACGTATTGTGTCACCACCATCAATTTCCCGCTCAGACAAGCGTTTAAGACTAAACGGCAACCTGACAATTGGCAATTATTGTTTGTTAGCACCGGGCGGAATGTAGGTTGCTTTGATTCAATAGGCGCGGCATCCTGCGGACTCAAGTAAATGTGTCGCGGAGTACGAAAATATGGGTAATTTAAAACTTGGGTTGCAGCTGGGATATTGGGGAGCGGGCCCAAACCCCAAGATGGTCGAGATTGCACAGGAAGCTGAAAAGCTTGGTTACGATGCACTGTTTACAGCGGAAGCGTGGGGCTCTGATGTGTTCACTCCGCTTGCATGGATCGGTGCGCACACAGAGCGGATCAGGCTTGGCACAGGCATCGCTCAGATGTCCGCCCGCGCACCAACTGCAACAGCGATGGCAGCAATGACGCTGGATCACCTGTCTGGTGGCAGGGTTATATTGGGAATGGGCGTTTCAGGCCCGCAGGTTGTTGAGGGATGGTATGGGGCACCCTTTGGGAAACCCTTGTCGCGGACCAGGGAGTATGTGGATATTGTGCGCCAGGTGCTTCGCAGACAGGAACCGGTCACGAATGATGGTGAGCATTACCCACTACCTTATACTGGTGAAGGGTCCTGGGGGCTGGGTAAACCTCTTAAGTCTATTACTCATCCTTACAGGGAAGACCTACCAATTTTCCTGGGTGCAGAAGGGCCGAAGAACGTCGCAATGACAGCAGAGATTGCTGATGGCTGGTTACCGCTCTATTACTCGCCTTATCGTCAGGAAGTGTATGCAGACCAGATAAAAGATGCGAAACCTGATTTCGAGATCATGCAGGGGATTTCGGTCATCATCAATGACGATGTCGAAGAAGCATTGATGCCTTTGAAGCAAAACCTAGCACTTTATATCGGGGGTATGGGTGCAAAGTCCCGCAACTTCCATAATGAACTGGTAAAGCGCATGGGTTTTGAAGAAGCTGCCGAAAAGATTCAGGACCTATTCCTGGCGGGTAAAAAGGATGAAGCCGCCGCGGCGGTTCCGACAGAACTTGCCGATGAGATTTCTCTGGTTGGATCCATTGACAGGATCAAGGATAGGTTGCAGGCATGGGAAGACACGCCAGTCACGTCATTGCTCGTGTCTACTAGGAGTATAGGTCAGCTGCGAACGTTTGCAGACTTGGTCCTTGGATCGTGATGCATAAATGATGTTTCCGGTGACCTTTAGTCCGTCCGAACCTGATGCCATTGAGGAATGGGTTCGGCAAAACCGGTTGGCCATTAACATTGCTTTAAAAGAAACGGGCGCAGTCCTCATTCGAGGACTCGGAATGCGGGACCCTGATGACTTCAACAGGTTTGTTGCAGCGGTTGGATTACCGGCGTTTTCCTATAAGGAATCACTGTCTAATGCCGTCAGGGTCAATTATAGCGAGCGGGTGTTTACCGCAAATGAAGCGCCTCCAGAGGTAGAGATCTACCTTCATCACGAAATGGCACAAACGCCGGTTTCGCCGTCGGTGCTTTTTTTCTGTTGCATCTCTGCCGCGGAGCAGGGTGGAGCGACACCTGTCTGCAGGTCCGATCAACTTTTTGAAGCGTTTAAACTAAGTCATCCAAAGTGGACAGCGCAGCTATTGGCCAAAGGTCTTCGGTATGTCACACGAATGCCCGCGGTGAGCGATGGATCGTCGGGGCAGGGCAGAAGCTGGTATTCAACGCTTGACGTTAGTGGCAGACATGAAGCAGAGCAAAAGTTGGCTTTGATGGGATACACATTTACCTGGCAGAGCAATGATCACCTTGAGACACTTTCACCCGCATTGCCTGGGGTCGTTGACCTATCTAACGGCGGACAATCTTTCTACCACCAGTTAATTGCTGCCTATAGGGGTTGGCCAGGCGTTCGTGAAAATCCTGCAAGTGGTGTTATGTTTGGTGATAGAACTGAAATACCGGTGAAACTGCTAGAGTCACTGAGTGCCATGGCCGAAGACTACACAACCGACCTGCAATGGGTTGATGGTGAAATAGCGATTGTAAATAACAAAATGATAATGCATGGCCGCAGGCCATATTCTGGTGATCGAAAAAGACAGGTGCTGGTGAGTATGGCGCCTTGAGGAAATTTGATGCTTAAGCTTTTTCATGTGCCGGGGACCCGGTCGACAAGAATAATCTGGTTATGCGAAGAACTGGGCGTGCCTCTTGAGATAGAGACAGTGTCTTTTTCTGTAGATTTCAGAATGAGTCCGGAATGGCTCACGAAGAATCCGGTAGGGAAGGTGCCGGTGCTGGAAGACGGTGAACTTTCTATGTTTGAGTCCGGTGCAATGGTGCAGTACATATTGGATCGATATGGTGACGGTCGACTCCAGCCGATAGTTGGTTCGCCTGCCCATGCGATATATATGCAGTGGTCGTGGTTTGGTGAGGCGACTTTCGCTCGTCCCCTTGGTGAAATTGTTAATCACAGACGCAACTTTGATCCGGAAATCCCAGCGGTCGTTGAAGAAATGGCGAACCGGGCACTTCTTTGCGTTAAGGCCGTCAATGATGCGGTTGACGGGAAAGCGTTTCTTTTGGGCGAATTCACGGCTGCAGATATTATGGTTGGTTACTGTCTGATGCTGTGTAACCGACTGATTCCAAGCCATTCATATGAAAATGCGAACCAGTACTGGACACGCTTGTGTCAAATGAACGGTGCAGTTAAAGCGTTTAGTGACTTAAATCAGGGACCACTCTCTCGATAACTTTCTCAACAACTTTCTCAATAACTTGCTCAAAGCCCCAGCATCCTGAATAGATTTGAGCATGTTAACTAAACTTGAACATGTTTAAAAATAGCCTTAGTATTCAGCGATGAATCTGATGTCAGAAAATCGCCTCGCGCGTCGTGCCTCAATGATGGCAGCCGCACGACAGATGATTGCCGAAAAGGGGTACGAATCAATTAAAATTCGTGAGCTCGCGGTAGCTTGTCGCGTCAGCGTGCCTACCCTGTACAACCAGTTTGGAGGGAAGGATCAATTACTGGCTGCCGCTATTGAAGATCATTTTGTAGGAGATCCGGACCAGGTAAAGATCAAGACGAGCCTGAATGGCCTTGAACGTATATTTGCCATTCTTGATGTCATTACATCGCAGTTTTTGCAGGCGCCTGACTTTCACCGAAGACTGCTGAAAGCGTTTGGCTCCCTGGATTCCACACAACAGGTGCAGCGAAGTATTACTGCCAGTCTTGCCCAAGAAATAGGCCAAGAGCTGGGTGTGATGCAGGACAGGCGGGAGCTTGAATCATGGGCTGACCCGACGCTGCTGGCAGGCCAGGTCGTCACCGCTTTTATTAGTTCTACCATTGCCTGGGGAAGCGGTGGTATTAGAGAGAACCAACTCACCGCTGCGGTTCAGTATGGTACGGGTCTTGTATTGGCAGGCGTCGTTACCGGCGACAACGTAATGCTGGTGGGGCAAAGAATAAAGGCAGCTCAGAAGTTGCTGCGCAATCTACAGAAATTTTCATCGGCAGAACAACAGCATCCAGACGGTCTAAAAGCTGAAAAGGTGCAAGCAGACTAATTTGCAATTTTTAACGTTTAACTTGAACAGGTAAATAAGGAGCATAAGCATGTCACAGCCATTTCCGAGTCATCCCAACCTTGAGGGTGGGTTTGCGCCCATTCATATGGAGTGTGATGCGCCAGACCTCGTCGTAGAGGGTGAAGTGCCGCAGGAACTCCGTGGTGCGTTCTTCCGCAACGGGCCTAACCCGCAATTTTCGCCAAGGGGTGAATATCACTGGTTTGGTGGCGACGGCATGGTTCATGGTTTCTACATCGCTGATGGTAAGGTGAATTACAAAAACCGGTACGTACAATCCGTTAAGTTTAAGAAGGAAGCCGAGGCAGGCCGGTCCCTGTTTGGCGCGTTTAATCCCATGGAGAACGATGAAAGTGTGATGGGACTGGAGACTGATGGCCTGGCGAACACGAACATTGTCTATCACGCGGGCAAACTGCTGGCGCTGGAAGAAGCCCATGCGCCGTTTGAGCTTGACCCGGTAACCCTGGAATCAATGGGTTCCCATACTTTCGGTGACAAACTTGTTGGGCCAATGACTGCCCACCCGAAGATCGACCCTGAAACCGGTGAAATGCTTTTCTTTGGCTACAATGCCGATGGGATGATCTCCGAGCATATGTCGTTTCATGTCGTCAACAAAGACGGAAAACTGATTCGTTCAGAAACTTTTAAGGCGCCTTATGCCGCTATGGTTCACGATTTCATGGTGACCCGTGAACACGTCATCTTTCCCATCATGCCGCTGACCGGTTCTATGGAACGCGCCATGACCGGTGCGCCTGTTTATGCCTGGGAGCCGGAAAAAGGGGTTCACATTGGTATCATGCCAAGGAATGGCAGTGTTGCTGACTTGCGTTGGTTCCAGGGTGACCCTTCGTTTGTATTCCACCCCATGAATGCGCATACAGATGGTGACCTTGTGACCTGTGACGTTTGCGAATTTGAAGAAGCGCCGTTATTCCCAATGCCCGATGGAACACCCGGTGATCCTTCCAAAGCTATTCCTCGGCTGACCCGTTGGACCTTTGATATGGCCAGTAATACGAATGACTACAAATGGGAACGTTTGGATGACCTGGCTTGTGAATTTCCGCGGCTTGATGAGCGATACGCCGGGGCGAACTACCGTTACGGTTACTTTGCTGCTGATAAGAATCCGCAGTTTAAAGTCGGCGGTTTTAACGCCATCGGCAGACGTGACCACGAGACAGGCAAGGTTGAGCTTCACGATGTTGGAGAGGCTTGCGCAACCAATGAGCCAATTTTCGTACCCAGATCGGCTGATGCCCCCGAAGGAGATGGATTCCTGTTAGCCAACGTGTACGACGCTAACCGAAAGGCAAGCCATCTGGTGATTCTTGATGCGCAGAATGTGTCGGGCGAACCGCTGGCTAAAGCCTACCTTGATCATCGCGTTCCATTCGGTTTCCACGGCAACTGGGCCCAAGACGTCGCCTAAAAATTAAAAAGAGGACGGAGAAAAAGGGGGACACAGGGCGTTAGATTCTAACGCCCTGTGTCCCCTTTAAACTGTTTGCAAAAAGAATCTGAGAAACCAATCCTGTTTTATTAGCGCGATTTTCAATGGCCGTGTCCCAAGAGCCGTTAATCCTTATTTCTTGGCTCCAGAAATTCATACTTTATTACGCGCGGGTTCGGGCCGTTAAGACCCGATCAGGGTGGAATTAGGACTTCTCTGTAAACTGCCCGTTGACCCATTGTTGCCTTAGAACAAACTTTTGTATTTTCCGAGAACCTGTTGACGGAAAGTCTTCTAGAAGGAACCTGTTCTTGGGGGCTGGGGCGAGAGCTGTTCTCTCAGATATGCAAACAATTCTTCTCTGTCGGGCTGCTTGCCGGGCGCAGCACGAATGAAAGCACCGACAATGTTGCCATACCTGTCATTGGGTAATCCAACAATCGCCACCTCACCAATGCTGGGGTGGCGAAATAACAGCTCTTCCCGTTCTTCAGGGTATATGTTCTCGCCGCCACAAATAATTATGTCCTTGAGTCGGCCCTCGACTTTACAGGAGCCACGTTCATCCAGGGAACATAGGTCACCGGCATGCAGCCGGTTGTCTTCGTCGATGGTCTTTGCTGTGGCCTCAGGCATGTCGAAATACTCATGCTTCACGTGATAGCCGCGTGTGCAATATTCACCCAGTTGTCCAATGGGTACAGTCTGGCCTGATTCGGGGTTGACAATTTTTATTTCAACGTCAGGCATAGGACCACCCAATGTTAGTGTTTTATCGATCTGGGTATCTTTAGGACGAGTCATGGATGCGACCGATTAACATTCGGTTTGTCCGAAGACGATGGTGAATTCCGCGCCAAGCCGCTCTTCGAAGCGCTACACCAGGGCTGTCGCAACAGTTGATCCGCCGGATGTCATGGTATGAATTGATGAGATGTCGCGCTTTGAAAAATCAGGATGTTCCAGGATACCAATGAGCATTGTGGGCACCCCAATCAGAGCGTGCGCTTTGTAGGTCTCAATCAATTCAAGGACCAGTCCGGGTTCGAAGGTTTCAACAACAAGCTGAGTACATCGTTTTGCAACAGCACCCGGGACACAAATGACGCAAACTGCAGTATGAAACAATGGCAGCATCGTGACCCAGATGTCGCCATCGTTGACCTTCATAGGGTCTAGTGTGTGGTGGCCATTGTTGACCAGGCCTCGGTGGTGCAGAAGGGCTCCTCTGGGAAACTCCGTTGTTCCTGATGTGTACTGGATCATGGTCGCGTCCGAGGGAAGTACCTCGGGCAATTGAACGTTGTCATCAGCAGAACGCAGGAAACCCGTTCACTGATCAAACCTGATGATCTCCCGCAGCGCCGGGCAGTCATCTTTTACCTGATTGACTGAATCGAGTCGTTGGTTGCCGAGGTACGCCGGCGTCACTATTATCCCGGCACTTCGTGATTGCTTTAGCACGTAGGCTAATGCTTCGGGTCGATAGGCTGGGTTAATGATTACCAGGATCTACCCGACCATGGCAGCGCCGAATTCCACGAGCACCCACTTTGGGGTGTTTTGAGACCAGATCGCAATACGCTCGCCCGGTTGAAAGCGAGTGGCCAATGCGAAAGCAATACGTTGCGCATCGTTGTACATTTGCTGATAAGTCCACTCGTGCCTCAAGGCTGGGTTTTCAAGGCCGATAATAATGGCGGTGCGATCAGGATCCTCGGTGGCGGCCTCTTTGAGAAGACCGCCAATGGTCTGTTCGAGCGCAGCAGGGGATATTGGTCCTGTTATCATCGAGCGTTTCGTTGTGATCGAAATTCCAGTTTGAAATAACGTAATGAGATTATCAGAAAACCGTACAGCGTGGCTCAACCGCTAAACGCTTTAGCTTAGCGCCCGACAGAATTAAAGCTGAGGTCCGATGATGATCGAATAGATGACCGCTGGTTTGTTGGCAGCGGTAGAACTGTTCTGCCAAGACTAGGGGTCATAGGCTAATGCCCAATAGGTTAATTGCCGGGTACCGTTGGATTAATGCGAAGCGCAGCGACTTGTGATCAAAAAAAAGTCAACGGCGTGGCTGGCAGTGAACCTTCAGCGAGTCGCGAAAGAACACTGGCCTCAATAAAATGCGGTGATGCCAACCTCCGGCGATCGTTGCCTAACTAATGGGTTTACTTTTCAGTTAGCCTTTTGATTTCCAGTAAGAACTTATCAAACTGATCCCTCCGTCGTGTCATGTCTGCATTTTTAGCAGCCTGGTCAGGAAAGTCTGAGACATCGTAAACGATGGTGTAGAGAAGCTTGGAGGTGCTATCGCTAACCGGCTTCGCTTCCATAAATCCATGGTAAAGGTCGTAAAACTCTCCTTCTTTGACAGGAGTAGCATAGCCATAAGAAAGCGCTGTCTTGGCGACCATGACTTCTGTGATTGCTCCACCGAGTAGCACTCGAACGGTACCTATGTTGCCGCTACCCGAGACGATTTCGCACTCAATGTTTGCCCACAGACTAATGTCACAATAGCCACCTGCGATCGCCCAAAGCTCATCGGCGGGTTTTCCTACCTCAATTTCCATCTGAAGCCGAGTATATTCCGGTTCTGCAATTGCAGCCTCGAAGCCAATCAGGGTGCTAAATAAAACGATTGCTAGTACGAAACCTTTCATTGTTTTTCCTATAGATGGTTAAAGATTTATTTCGCTTCGAACACTAGCAAAGCGTTGCCAGGCATCTTCCCCGCAAAACCATAGCCGGAGTTAACGATAAGCTGACCTTTAAAGGCTATAGGCGCTGAACCACCGCCAAAGGAGCCGCCTTTGGCTTTGCCCCCATTTAGTGAGTCGAATTCAACGGCGGTGTCACGATCCCACAGGATATTACCCGTCTCGACGTCAAAAATACGCAGATGACCATCGTTGCTGCCGGCAATAAGGATCTCTTCGATGACTGTAATGGCCGCTGGATAACCGGGTTGACAATATTCCTGATCCGGGCGGCAGATGTTCTCTGCCGGTGACTTCCAGAGGTACTCACCATTCCTAAGATCCAGTGCGTACATGCCGGGTCGGGCCGGTTCTGGATATTCCCGGCCATCAGGTGTATCGCTGATGGGCACGAACAAGCGTCCACTATCACTCGCCATACCGAAATAAACCCCGGCGTGTATTCCGCCACGGCCAACCTTGGTCTTCCACACTGCTTGCCCCGTATCAGGATCAATAGCGTGCACGACACCGGACTTTTGTCCACCGATAACGTAATCGATACCATCAAGGTCCTGCGCTAGCATTGTGCCCGCGCCGAAGTCAAAGTCGGGCCCATCTTCTATAGGGCAGTTAGTGTCTTCCTCTCGTCCACAGGCGGTATTCCACGCGTCACCGATAGTGGCTTGATAGACCCAGTTGACTTTACCCGTCATTAAATCAAAGGCGATCACCGCGTCGCTCTCGCCACTCGCAGGTGAAGAATAATTCTCCCCCGTACCTACCGTTAGCTGATTGCGCTCGATGTCAATGGCGGGACTGTTCCAAATCGGCGCACCCGATGGACCATAGTTTTGCGTGCCCACAGCATTGGGGGTTCTTGCACTGGGTTCTTCAGCTATTGTAAAACCTTGCCATTTTCTTTTGCCGGTCCGCGCGTCATAAGCGACGACGGAGCCCCGAAAGTGGCAACACTCATAGTCAGGTTCCGCTGCGGGTACTACTTCGAGCGACGAGACAGGGACGTACAAAGTGTTTTGATAGAGGGACGGCGTACCCGTTAGCGTTGTCGTCGGGTGTTCATCTGGCCTTGCCCGCCAGGTTAACTCACCGGTGATCGCGTCGAGCGCGTAAAGGTTTCCAATTAGATCGCCGAAATATGCCATCGGCGCAGCAGTTTTATCGCCTGCCTCCCATGGGCTGATTACGATTCCTGTGCGAACCTCAGCTGAAGCGTCAAAGGTCCAGCGAGCGCAGCCGGTCTCGCGGTCAAAAGCATAGACCGTACCGCCATGACTGCCGACATAAATGGCTCCACCGGCCAATGCTGGTTGAGATCGGGTACGCAAGGCCCCCGGAAACCCAAAAACCCATTTAAGCTTTAACGAAGCGATATTTTTTTTATTTAATCCAGCAATCTCCTCGGGGATTGAATGCGTGCTAGCTTGGTTTAGCCCCCAACCTTCAAAAACAGGCGGTTCGT
>Ga0206130_10004291_pt1 | contig 17768 bp, 19 predicted proteins | sample Helgoland_Spring_9_FD_148637 | JGI IMG/M metagenome (GOLD analysis project Ga0206130, IMG submission 148637) | Pelagic subsurface seawater microbial communities from Kabeltonne, Helgoland, North Sea - Helgoland_Spring_Bloom_20160512_1 | ecosystem: Environmental > Aquatic > Marine > Epipelagic ... | reverse complement strand
GAACCATTTGCATTTTGAAATACGAGAAAATGGAAAGTCAGTGGATCCACTGGTTCATTTTCCATGGCTGTTTGAAGAATAAATTAAACTTTTGATAAATTCAACCGATACTGTGAAAGGAGGCTCAAAATGAAAATCAAAACTGGATTTCTCGGAACCCATCATGTGGTTGATACGAAGGATGATAAAGCAGCGAAAGTAGGAAGTAAATCCACCTCTGGTTCATCAAACACTCCATTTTTGGGCATTCAATTAAGTGACGATTCTGCGTTGATTCAAACATTTAGAGAGGCCGCCCAAGGTCAAGAGCCAGCACGTGCGGAATTGGTTGAGAAAGCCAAAGCCGATATAGCAAATGGTTTGTTGGGAAGTGAAGAAGATATGCAACAGGCAATCACAGCATTGTTACAAGAGCTGTAAGTATGTCACGAGCCGAAGATATTGGTCTTTCCACAGGCTCTTCTGTCCTTTCAGCCGAAAACGTTGAAAAGCAACCTGCAGAGTATTTATTAGAGAATTTATTGGAAACAGTATATCGTCAACTTGGTTGTGCAAAAAGTATGGATGCAGATGGGCTTCAAGAAGCAACCCATCGTCGTCAAGATTTACTTTTTCAGTTGGACCTTGAGGTTCCACATGTCCAAAAGACAGAGTACTTGGAAGAACTTCAAAAAGAGATCGCCACGATGGATGAACGGTTGATGGCAGTTCTTGAAGTCGTAAACGATGCTTGTCGTATTGCCAATCCTTCTAAATCGGCTGATACCTATACCTCGAAAGGGACAATATCGGGCTATAAAATCTAGAATACGTTATACTAAGAGCACATCTTAGGAGTTGTTTTATGTCACTTTTGACCACATTGCATGCTGCCCGTCGAGGTATTACAGTAGCCAGCGAAGGTATTAACGTTGTTGGACACAATACTGCAAACGCAACGACTGATGGGTATTCGCGGCGTGAAATGAGTGTTACGACAATGTATCCACTGTATCGAAATGGTGCATGGCTTGGACAAGGTCCTAATAGGGCGAGTTTTACACGTTCGGCAGATAGTTTTGTAGATCAAAATCTTGTTTCAACCAGTGGCCATCAGCAATATGCAAAAGAGACGTATGATGTGTTGAGTCTTATTGAATCAAAACTATCCGATGCAACGCCTGGTAGTATCTTAGAAACGTATCGTGAGTTCACAGAGAGCATGCGTAGTTTGACGAATGACCCAGATGATCCAAATCTAAGAGACTTGGTGGTCATGTATGCCACGCGTTTTGGAAATTCTGTCAATGAAGTGGCGGATTTTGCAAGGGAAGTCCAAAGTTCGTTGCGAAGTGATATTGAAACGTCGATGGAGCACATCAATGATAAACTGGCAACAGTCGCCAATCTGAACATGCGCATTATGAGTACTGGAGGCAGTGTCTCCGCAGGCGATTTGCAGGATCAACGCGATATGGTAATCCGCGAGTTGGCCGAAATTACAGGTGTGACTGTACGATTTTCTCCAAATGGACAAGCCAATGTGTATATGGATGGTCATGTTTTAGTGCAAAATGAGAACCATCGAGAAATGGAATACTACGAAGATGCCAATGGCGATCCTCAAGTTGCCGTTAAAACAGATTCTGGCAGAATCACGATTACAGATGCGATGGAAGGTCGATTTGGTGGTAGAAACAATGCTTATGCACAGATCGGGGATATGTTGGATTCCTTAAATGATTGGACCACACAGTTTGTATCTGATTTTAATACCCTTCATCAGACGGGTTTTGATCAAAATGGAAGTACTGGGTTGGACTTTTTTACGGTCAATACCATTTCTCCAGCGAGTTCGCTTAGTGTTGATGCAGGTGTGCTGGCGGATTCATCAACGATTGCTGTAGCGGGTGCATTGAATGCAACAACAGGGTTTCCTGATGCGGGAGATCGTGATGTTCTCGACTTGCTAATCGGATTGGAAGATTCCCAAACATATGGGTCTACTGGTGCTTACACTGCCCGTCAGGAATTGTCGAATATGTATGCCTCTATTGCAACACAAGTACGTGCTGCTGAAGACAATTATGATTTGCAAAGTATGCGTATGGAAGACATCAATGAATTGCGCGCATCCATATCAGGTGTGAATCTAGATGAAGAAGCAGTGAAACTGATGGAGTATCAAGCGTCTTACGAAGCAGCAAGTCGTGTGATATCTGTGACGAATCGATTGTTGGCTGAACTAATGCAGGTGGTATAATTATGTTGGTTAGAAGTACATTATTCTCTCGTTTATCATATATGTCTCGTGAAAACACAGATTTGGCGACAGAGTTGGCCGATGTTCAAAAGCAAATTGCGACCGGAAAGCGCTTGGTGCGAATGTCTGATGAACCATGGTCAATTTCTCAGGTGCATCAGTTAAGAGAAGAGACCTCTGTGCAATCTGTATTTAAAAATTCAGCAAATCAAGCGACGGCATTGCTAGCTCAAGCTGAAAATGGCTTGGACCAATCGTTGAATGTGTTATCGCGTTTGAAAGAGTTGGCGATACAAGCATCCAATGACACGTATTCTCAAGATGACTTGTCTGGTATTGCGGAAGAAGTCAGCAACCTCAAAGAACGTTTGGTAAACATTGCCAACACAGAATTCGATGGTAGATACGTTTTTGCCGGTGAGGCCTATAACTCTGTTCCTTTCGATAATACATTTGCGTATGTAGGCAGTACCAATGAAGTCAGCATAGATGTATCTGCTTTTGCAAAAGTTGAAGTGGGTTTTGATGGTTCAGATGTTTTTCAAGGTGCCGTAGATGTGTTTACAGCCATCGACGATTTTATCACCGGTTTGAATACAGATGACTCTGCCATTATTCAAACAGCAATAACAGACTTCGATGATACCTACAGTCATATGGCTAATTACTTGACTCGGATAGGTGGTGAAGTGAATATTGCTGAAGATATGTTTGATACTGCAACGAGTATTGAAATGAACTTAACGGAGCGTTTGTCTGCAGTTGAAGATGTTGACGTGGCAGAAGCATTGACTCGCTTTTCTATGTTGCAAAATCAGTATCAGATCAATTTGCAATTGACTTCGAAAACTCGCGGGATGAGTTTGTTTGAACGTATGTGATCGTATGTAAAACATATATTTAAGGTGATTATGAACTCAAATGTTAAAGAATTTCAGATTTCCATCCGATAAAGAGTAGTATTGAAGTTTCAGAAATGGAGAACATATGTCATCGTTGATAACAGGTTTAGGGTCGGTAAGTTTAAGTGGTGCCGCAACTGGATTGAATACCTCAGCCTTAATTGATGAACTGGTTGCAGTTGCCGCAGGTCCAAAAAATCAAGTGCAGACCAAGATTGCAAACTATGAGACTCTGTCTACATTGTACGCCACATTAAATACTAGAATTACAGCAGTAGACACTGCATTGGCTGCAATAGAAGATGCAGAAGATTTTAGAGAATTTACAGGTACAACCACAGACGAAGACGTGTTTACAGTAGCTACAGATGGTGATGCCGTCGCTGGCTCGTATACGATTACCGTAAACACTTTGGCCCAAGCACAAATCCATAACGTAACGGTTGAAGGGACAACAAGTTACTCCTCTACATCGGATGCGATTTTTGCAAGTGGCGAAGCTGGAGATATTTCAATCACCGTCAATGGTGCTACGGCTGAAACCGTATCTGTGGACGATACGACAACACTTGCTGGTTTGGCTTCGAGCATCAATGACATAGAAGGTATCAGTGCATATGTCGTTCAAACGGCAACAGAGGATGCTACGGGTGCTGACGCCTTTCAGTTATTTGTTCAGGCAGATACTGCAGGTCTCCACGAAGGTGGTGATAGATTCGCACTTGATTTTACAGGATTAACGACAAGTTCAGGTTCTGATACGGCAGTTCAATCAGCGGCAAATGCCTCGGCAACAATTGCTGGACAGACGATTACTTCTGCGACGAATAAGTTTGAGGCCATTGATGGCATTACAATCAATGCAGTGGCGACGGGGACGGCTGTCGCGACAGTGGCATTGGATACCACAGCAATGTCTGATAAAATAAGTACTTTTGTAGATGCGTACAATGGTATGGTCTCGTTTATTGCCTCAAACAGTACGTTTGCGAGTTCAGGGACAAATCAAGATTCAGTAACGATTGGTGGTTTTGTTGGAGAAAGTACTCCCCGGTTTATCCAACAACGCATGTCTAACTTGATTTCGGCTGATTATGGGACTGCTTTGAGTTTGAGTTCATCTACTCAAAGAACGTCCTTGTCTCAACTTGGGATAAAAACAAATTCAACGGGTTTATTGACGTTTACATCATCTGAGTTTGTTGAGTCGTTGGATTCATATCAAAGTTCTGTTGAATCGATATTTAGTGACACCAGTGGTTCCTTTTCAGATTCAATGCGAGATCTGATCGATGAGGTTATCGATTCGACAGATGGAAATATTGTGAATATACAAGACACAATAGAAGATGCTGTAGATAGATTGGAATCTTCATTGGACATGCACAACAAGCGTCTAACGAAATATCGTGCTCGTTTAACCAAGCAGTTCACACGATTAGAGTCCATTACAAGTGGTTTGAACAGTACCAAGTCGTTTCTAACGTCGTTCTTTGCTCCGAAGCCGACCACTTAATCGAATTGAAGTTTGTATGAATAGGCCCCATTTTAAATAGGCTAGCGGATTGTCAAGTTCTGTATACGGAAGCGTAAAGACAAGTATTAAAATCAAAAGAGTAGGAAACGATGTCTGGAGCAGAGCAATACAAAAAAAATGCCCATCATACCGCAAGCAATGAGCAACTTGTTCTGTTAATGTATGAAAAGGCGATCACTTTGATGTGGGAAGCCCGTGCCAGTCTGGAGAAGAAAGAGAAGTTAGAAACGATTGAGAGTCTTCATCTTGTTAGGCGTCTATTTATGGAGTTACAAGCTTCCTTAGATGAGGATGGTGGTGAAGTGTCTTCTAATTTACATCAGTTGTATACGTATATTTTAAAAGAGCTATCAACTGCTGGTTTTAAGGGGGATGTTCAATCGTTAGAGAATGCGATAGCTGTGTCAGAGCAGTTGTATGAGGGTTTTTTTGAAGCCTTTTCTGTTACCTCAAAACAGATGAATTGATGTGATGCAGGAATTTGAAAATCCACTCTTGCATAAAGGTTTGACCTTTATCGAACGAAGAATCCAAGAATTGGTCGATAATTTGCCTTCCGAGGTGGATTTGGATACAGATGAGATGTTGTTTTTGCAACAAGCGATTTTGCAGTGTGGACCTGAGATGACAGCTGAAAGAGCGTTCAATCTGAAAAAAAATCTTGACGAAATCGAACGATTTGTCGAAGATCAGAAAGAGCAGCTTCAATCACTGTTGCGTGGTGTCTCCATTAGCAAGAGTGCAAAGGGGCAATATGGACTACATGAATCTAAGGTTCGGTCGCGATTTGTGTATCAGAAAGCCTAAATCTTCGGGCATAAAATTTGAAATCTTGGGGACAAGATGAAAGCACATTTTTCACATTTCGCATCCACTTCCCATTTTTGTGTCGTGTGTAGTGCTTTATTATTGATGTTATCTCCGAATGCTGAGGCTCAAGATTCGACGTCAGGCACTGAACAATCAGGCTTCGCCGTACAAGAATTTCGAATTGGGGTGGGTGTTTCTGCAGAACGTTGGTCTGAAGAAGCCATTGCTACGATTTATGATAAAAATGGCAAGTGGTTTCCAACCCTGTCGATGAGTTATCGATTTCATGAGCATATGTCTGTTGATGCTTCAGCGGGAACAGGTCGTTTAGTAACTGAAAATGAACGCAATGAAATGCAATTTTTACCAGTTACGGTAGGTGCCTCTCTGTTGTTTGGAGATCGAAATCGAGAACCATTTGTCTCAGTCGCTGCGGGACTTGTACAGTTTTCTGAAAAATTGTTCCCATATTACACATCGGAGTATCCGACAATGACTTATGGAACAAAATTGGGTGTTGATACAAAAGCAGGTGTGCGGATTGGTACATCACTGTTACCGAATTCAACTCAACATCCAAGGCAGGTCAATGGTCCCAGTCAGTTGGATGTTGAAATTGCCATGGGATACCGTGTACATCAAGCCTTTGGACTGGGGACTGGATTAAATCTAAATGCATTCCATAGTTCAGTTGGTGTGAACTTGCGGTTTTAATATGTTTTTATCTATTGTTTTATCGCTGTTTATTCAGTTTGCACATGCGCAAGAGGGTACCCCGTTGTCCCAGATTCGAATTGGGGTTGAGGGAGATACGAAAGTACAAACATTGCCGACTGTGAAAAGTCAAATGGCAGAAGTTCGTCTGACACACTGTAATGTTGATTTGATTGATGCCTTGAGTGCAGTGAAGAGGCCTGAAATTAGAAGGATTACCCCAATCAATATGGGTGAAGACTCATGGTTGCTGCGTATAGATCTTGCAAGGCCAGATATTCAACTTCGCTCAATAGTCATTGATGGCGTATTGGAAATCAACGTATATACGGACGAGCAATTTCAAACACAAGATTTACAACCAGTCTTGAGTACGGAAGACTTGTTTGAGGATCTTTTTGAGAGCGGAGTTGTGTTGCCTCCGAGTGTTGATTTGCGCCCATTGTTTTCTGCAGCGATCGCCTATCCTATGACTGTTCAAGATGTACCTTTTGAGGTCATGTCTTTAACAGGGGATGCTATGGGTAGTGAATGGGCAGATGTAGACCAAGCTCGTGATAGGTATTTGGATGCTCAACAACAAGGGCTCAGTGGTTTGGTTGAACGTGGAAATGCAGCATACGCATTGGGGGTCGCCTATTTGAACGAAGGGTTGGCGATGGAGGCGGACTTCTACTTAGATAAGCTTCGTCAATCTCCAGGTGATGTGCCGTTTATGGATATATTTCTGGCAAAATCGCGTGCCAATTTGATTCAACGAGATTGGAATGAGTCTCGCAAAAACTTGCGACAAGCCTATAACTATGGTGCTGATGAAACTTTTGTCGTCGAAGGAATGGCTCAGATAAGTCATGCTACAGGAATACCATCAAGAAGCAATACGGGAAGATTGTTAGCCTCCTTAACATCTAAGCCTGAGGCCCTTCTTTTGGCGGGTGAGTTGTTGCAGATGGATGGAAGATATCAAGAGGCTTGGGAGATTTTAGAACCATTATTCACAAATCAGATGTTTTCTGAAAATGAAGAGATGTCTAGGCGTCTGAGATTGCGATTGGGTGACATCGCTTATTTCTTAGGAGACAATCAGCAGGCAGAAGTCTATTGGCGTGGAACATTTCCCGATATTCGGCAGGTTCGTTTGTTGGAAGTTGGTATGGTGAACGAAGGTAGTAATGCATGGGTTAAGACTGTACCAAAACTGAGGATGATTGCAGAGAATGGAACGACACAGAGTGCACCAGAAGCATTGTACCTTATTGGTCAGGTGTATTCTAAGTACGGGACGCAATTGGATGCTGTTGAGTTGTGGGCTGAATTTGTACGAACCTATCCTGGATTGCTAACGAAGACAGACGTACTGGATATGTTGAGTTTGGCTTATCAAGATCGCATACGTGCACTTAGTAAGAAGGGGTATTGGATGCGGATCGCCAAAACTCATGAATTCGGTTGGGTTCCTGAGTTGCAAACCGTCATTAATGATCCAGAAGTAGTGGTTATGGTAGCAGATGCGTATGCGAAACTTGGTCTTCCCGATAGAGCCTTGTACGCTTTGATTTCAGATTTTGGAATTGGTACGAATAGCCAATTTTATCTTCCGGAAGCGGAGTTGTATTTGGCCAAATTGTATCACCAATCCAATCGATTCTATGAGGTGCACAGAACTCTAGAACTCATGAATACAACAAACTTACCTGCGGGTTTACGACCAGAGATGCAGTTTTTGGAAGCACAAACTTTTTTGGCTGAAGAGAAGTTGGATGAAGCCAAAAGTTTGCTTGAACTCACAGCTCGAAGTGAACAGTTTAGAACAGAGTCATACGTTGCATTGGGTGTATTGGCGCGTCAGGAGGGAGATTGTGAAGCTGCTGTTGCGTATCTCAAGCCTACGTTGATACCGTTGGATGAAAGGACCACAGATGATCCGTTGGCTTTTTTATATCTATCGCAGTGCTTGGGCGAGTTGGGAGAATATCAGTTGGCAAGTGAGGTCGCAGAAGCCTTGCAAGGGATCAGTTCTGATCCGGAAGAAATCCAGCATGCACAATATTTGCAAGCGACGTTTTCTCAGCCAGATGCAGTGAATCTTGATGCTGTTGAGGATATTGGTTCAGAAACAATTTGGGTAGAACTGGTCGACGAGCAGCAAAAGTCTGACGCATTTTGGACTGAATTGGAAACTTGGAAACAATCTAGATAGAACATATCTACTGTGTAAGATGCTTTTGGATTGAACAATCTACGGATTGTTACATTGACTGGTTGGAAAGAGTGCTAGCGTAAATTTTGATACGTTCTTGGTCGGATTTTATAGAGTGTAATGAGAGCATAGGTGGGAATATGAAAGATTTCTTGTTTGATAGGATTCATAATGGCATGGGTAAGGTGTTGGATTTACGCTCTCAACAGTCTGCAATGACTGCTGGGAACATTGCCAATACAGACACTCCAAACTATAAAGCCAAGTTTATACCGTTTGACGAACTGCTGAAAACGACAATGGGAACAGACAATATGGCAATGAAACAAACCCGATCGACGCACTTGGCTGGAATGCAAGGTACAGTTTCTGATCCTCAAATTGAAGAAATAGAAGCTCCACCATGGGCGTTGGATGGCAATTCGGTGTCATTGGAAAGGGAAATGGTTCGCTTGAAGTCAAATGCTTTACAGTATTCTGCAATTACCAAAGGCATAACAAAGCGCTTGGGTATGTTGCGGTTTGTCGTAGATTCGAACAGATAAAGTTAATAAAGTACTTGATGCAAATTTGTATGAAGTGCGTTATGTTTCGTTAGTTAGTTTTAAGGTGCACAATGAATATTTTGGATACATTGAGAATTTCAGCAAGTGGTTTGACTGCTCAACGCGTTAGACTCCAAGCTATTTCTTCGAACATGGCGAATGCTCGGTCAACTCGAACAGAAGAAGGTACACCCTATCGTCGTCAAATGCCCATCTTTCAAGCTGTTTCAGCAAATTCTTTTGGAAGTGAATTGGCGCAACAACTGTCCAGAGTTGAAGTTGTCGACGTAGAACGTTCTGAAGCACCATTTCGGCAAGTCTTTGATCCGGGTCATCCGGATGCAGATGACGATGGATATGTACAGTACCCAAATGTAGATATTTTACACGAGATGGTAGATTTGATGAATACCTCAAGAACGTACGAAGCAAATAGCAATGTTACAGAAACGACATATAAAATGGCCAATCAAGCATTGGAATTGGGTCGATAGTTTAACGGACTGTAAACGAGTCTCGGTTTAGTGACACAAATAAGGATATAGTGAAGGATTGAAACATGAATACAATAGCCCCTATTCAGATGACAGCATCGAACATATCGAACAATCCATTGTTGGAATCGACATCGATGGTCAACAAGAAGTCGGATAAGTCATTTTCAAATTTTCTAGAGAATGCCATCAATGATGTTGATACATCTACTAAAGTTGCCGATAGAAAATTGGAAATGTTGGCCTCAGGAGAAGATGTAGACATTCATGGTACGATGATTGCCTTGCAAGAAGCCGATATTTCAATTAGAACAATGTCAGCGTTTCGTGACAAAATTACGGATGCCTATAAAAATCTTATCAACATGGCAATTTAAGCGGTGTTGTTCACCACACTTATTGTATCCCCCTTTTTGTCCGTTTATCTCCTAGAGTGTGTCTTCCATGATTGAACAGATTACTCAGTTTTATCAATCTCTTGAATCTCGAGAGCGTTTTACCTTTGTAGCCGCTTTGTCTTTGACAATGGTTGCGTTGGTCGCTGTATTGTTTTGGGTAAATGCTGAAGGGTATAAGCCTATCTACACGTCGAACGACAGCTCCCAAGTGCAATCTGCAAGGATGGCATTAGAGTCCGCTGGGATACCGTATCAAGTTTCTGAAGATGGCTTTCAATTAATGGTGCCTATTGAACATGTTGGTCAGGCTCGTATTACAACGGCTGGTGTGTCAACAATCTCTGGAATGGAAGTACTTAACAGCATGAAGTTGGGCGCATCTCCTCAACAGGAACGATGGATTTACTTGAACGCCTTACAAGGCGAGTTAACCAAAACCATTAACTCTTTGGATGAAGTCTATGCTTCAAGAGTACACATCGTTGAATCCGAAACGTCTGATTTTTTGAAGAGAGATGAGCAAAGTTCTGCTTCGGTAACGGTAAAACTTCATCCGGGACAACAACTCAACAATTCTCAGATACAGGGGATTGCCTCATTGGTCGCAGGTGCTGTAAAGAATCTGAAAGCCAATCAAGTTGTGTTGGTTGACGAAACCGGTGCGCTGTTGAATGGAAATACTGAAGAGGATGAGGCTTTGATGGGTGCAACGACTCTGTTGCAGGCTAAACAGCAGCATGAACAGCGGTTTAAAAAATCGATTTTGGATCATTTGACACCAATTGTCGGTTCTTCCACAGATGTTTCAGTTGCAGTGACGGTTGATGTTGCTGATTCAGCAGTTGAAACCAACAAGATGACCTATGACCCCAATTCTCAGATCACGATGTCTGAAAGCATCAAAGAGTCATCTTCCAAAGAAGATACGCCTGTTGGGATCCCTGGTTCACAGAGTAATCTGCCTTCACAAGTCCCCACGTCAGATGAGTCTTCTGATGAGAAGTTTCAATCTGCTACGAATTACGAGTATTCATCTACCGCTGAGCGTACTGTTAGGACGCTTGGATCTCCAGAAAGGGTCTCAGCCTCTGTTATGGTAAACGCATTGGCATTGCAGACTTTGGTTGATGCAAGTGGTGGTGCGATTGATTTAACAACACTTCAAAATGAAATTGAAGCGGCTGTGAAGTCAACCGTGGGATTTTCTGTAAAACGTGGTGATGTTGTTTCGGTTTCCTATGTTCCATTTGCCCCATTGTCCACTGCAACAGATCTTGTTGTGTCAACGGGTTTTGATTTAGAAGCTTATATTAAATATGCGATGATGTTGTTGGTGGTATTGTTGTTGTTCTTTGGTGTTATTCGTCCAATCATGACAACCTATACAACAACTATTCTGATGGACGACGAAGAAGATTTGACATTGGAAGAAAAGCAGGCTCTAGAAGAATCCGAAAACTCTAGTCTCGCGTTGGCTAGAAAATTACGAAAGATGGTCGATAATTTTGAAACGGTCAATTCTGAAGATTTGAGTCGATTGGTAGAAATGCACGAACAACCGTCTGCGGAAGTATTGCGTCGTTGGTTAAGAGCCTCGAACTGATAGGAGAGACAAGATGGATACAGCACTCGAACCAATTCAGTTCACCCAGTCTCAGAAGGCAGCAATCCTAATCATGTATTTGGATCGTGAAACGTCTAAAAAATTGCTGGCTCGTTTGAGCGATGACGAAGTACGGGCTGTCGGTATGTCGATGGCAAACATTGATAAAGTGACCAGCCGAGAGATTGAAGCAGTGGTGGGGGAGTTCCTCAAAGAGTTAACAGATATTGCGTTGGTCGATTACAATGGTCCAGGCTACATCAAAGAGATTTTCCCAGGACTGTTGGATGAGGAACGGCGTGATGGAATCGTAAACCCGATTGCTCGTCGCGTAAATAAAGACTTTGAATTGTTTGTACAGGGACGCAAGCCAGAGGCGGTTGCTGCCTTACTTAAAGATGAACAAGTTCAGGTGCAATCAGTTGCATTGGCACTTATGGGACCTGAAAATGCTGCTCGCGTTTTGAGATTTATGGACAGTCATCGTCAAACAGAAGTGACCTTACGTATGTCAAAGTTGAAGCATATCCCAGGTGATATCGGAGATGATATTATGGGTTCTCTAAGAAGGGCTCTAGGGGCTGCAGAGGACTATATTGAAGTTGGTGGTATAGATAGAACCGCTCGTATTTTGGGTAAAATGCGTCGATCTGATCAGCAGCCGATTCTTGGTTCGGTTGAAGATGAAGATGGTGATTTGGCTGAAGCATTGCGTAGACGAATGGTTGTATTCGAAGACCTCATGCAACTTAATAAACGTGGTATGCAGGCATTGTTGAAGAATGTTGACAAAGAAGATTTACGAAAAGCATTGAAAGATGTGCCGCCAGAAATCTTAGAGTTCTTTTTGTCAAACGTTTCGAAGCGTCAAGCACAAGACTTGCGAGAAGAGATTGAATTCAGCGGTCCAATTCAGGCCTCGCGGATTCGTCTAGCCCAAGAAAATATTGTTGCTGAGGCGTTAAAGTTAATGGAAGAAGGTGTCATATTCCTGGATCTTGGAGCTCCAGATGAGGATGAGGCAGCAGCAGAGTAATCATTTTCGCATCCATTTCGATGATCAGGCTTGAATGAAAATTCGTTGATGTTGCATTCCTCACAATAAAATACTCGGAGAGAAGCAATGCGTCCAAAGTCGCCATTTTTACAAAATCTACGTAAGAAAACACCAAAGCCTCAAATGAAAAAGGCTGGTAGTAAAGGCGCGGGCAACTCGCCTATATCAAAAGAGGAACCCAAAGGGTTTCAACCATTTCAATGGAATGAGTCAACGCCTAGATCTTCAGAACGTGTATTTGAAACATTTGCGATTGAACCTGAGGCGAAGCCAGAAACCATGGTTCCAGAACCTCCACCAATAGATGTAGAGGCTGAAAAAAAGATATCCTATGAAGAAGGGTATGCAAAAGCGAAAGCCGAGTTTTCAAGGTATAAGGCAGAAGCCGAACGATTGGAGAAGGGGTTTCAAGAGATCTTAGATGCTGTACAAGAATCTAGACTGCAATGGGTGCAAGAGGTCAAAGAGGGAGTCGCAGAATCGATGCAGACTGCTCTACACCACATAGCGAGACATCCAAGTTTGCAAACGGCAATCCTAGCACAAAAATTATCTGAAGCGATGGGACAGTTGGCTGAAGAACGTGAACTAACGGTCTTTGTCGCTCCAGAGAATGTTGATTTTGCTCGTCAATATGTCACAGAAAAGGTGGGATGGATGGTTGAGGATTCAACAGATGTCGGTTCAGGTGCGATTTTAGAATCTTCAAATGGTATTTGGGATGCACGAATGCAAGTGACATTGGATGAGATGGATGAAGCCTTGACTGCTTGGATGATTGGCATGGAGTCCAATTCATGAGTGAAGTCAATAAAGAACTGGGATTTGATAGATTGACGAAGCAGCTAGGTAGGGTACACGGCATACGACAATGGGGCCGTGTGATTAAAGTAGTCGGAAACTTAATTGAGGCCGATGCGCCAACCGCAACTCTGGGTGCTTTTGCAAAAGTAAGAGATTCTGTATGTGAAGTCATTGGATTTCGCTCCAATAGAACACTGTTAATGCCATTGGATGAGATTAAAAATATTCAATTGGGAGATCGTGTTGAATTCACCAAAGGCTTACTGTCAATACCAGTAGGTGAAGAGTTACTGGGTCGAGTAATAGATCCATTGGGTAGGCCTATGGATGATCAGCCAATGCCTATGGGGTTACATTCTAGGCCATTGAGATCGCCCGCTCCCAACCCAATGAAGAGGCAGTTAATTCACAAGCCGTTGTATACGGGTGTTCGCGTTATGGATACGATGTTGACTCTTGGTAAGGGCCAACGAATCTCGATTATGGCTGGTTCTGGGGTTGGGAAGTCAACCTTGATGGGAATGTTGGCAAGAGCATCTTCTGCTGATATTAACATCATCGCCATGGTCGGAGAGCGTGGTCGTGAAGTCAGAGAGTTTTTACAAAACGATCTTCGTGATGGTTTACAAAAGTCTGTAGTGGTGGTGTCTACTTCTGATGTATCTCCAGCACTACAGATTAAAGGTGTTGAAGCAGCGATGTCATTGGCTGAGTACTTTAGAGATAAAGGAAAAGACGTGTTGGTATTGGTCGATTCTATAACTCGCTTGGCTATGGCTCAACGTCAGATTGGTCTTGCCGCAGGTGAACCACCGACTTCAAAAGGGTATCCACCATCTGTATTTACCATGTTACCAAAATTGTTGGAACGTGGAGGACCAGGAGAGGGGCGAGGTACAATTACCACAGTCAACACTGTATTGGTAGAAGGTGATGATATACACGATCCCATTGGAGACACCGTTCGTTCAATTGTAGATGGACATTTGGTGTTGTCTAGACGACTGGTCAGTCGAGGTCACTATCCTCCAGTCGATGTATTGGAATCTTTGAGTCGTACAATGCCTGCTACCGTAGATGAAAACCATCTTCGAGCTGCGACGATTGTTCGGAAATATCTTGCCATATTTGAAGAAAATGAAGAACTGATTAGGCTTGGAGCGTATAAAAAAGGATCTGATCCCGAGGTCGATATATCCATTGATCTTAGAAAAAAAATCGAAACACTGTTGCGACAAGATAGAACCGAATTTACACCGTTTGAAGATTCTACCAAAGCGCTGATCAACATTGCGGCTCACGCACTACAAATGGAAAAAGGGAGCCCAAAGCCCCCTTCTTAAATATTGTGGAAAACAATCGTTTAGTATTCACGTTGCTTTCTGCATGTTGAGATCTGTGCAATTTAACGATTCAGTCTTGTTTTTCTGCCAAGTTGATGAGGTCTTGTACGCTCATTTTAATACCATCACACAATTGAAACAATGTACGAGTTGTGATTGGTCGACGACCATATTCCAAATCTTGATAGTACTTCATATCGAAGCCAGTTTTTACAGCCATTTTGGCTTGAGTTAGTTTTCGACTTTTTCTGATTTCCGCTAAGGTTTTACCCAAACGTTTCAGCCAAGCAGTGTATTCTGTTTCAAGACTTTCGGGCATTTTTACTTTGTTTGATTTCTTCTTAGTGCTGGTTTTAGCCATAAGTGTCTCCAATGTAGGTGAGTTGGGTGGTGTTCTATGACATATGTCATAATAATATTTATCATTATTCAGAATGTACTACAAGAAAATAGAATAATTTTGACATTTAGAGATTGTTATTGTTGTATATACTCGGAACATATGCTTGAAAAATCTCTTTTGAACGAAAAAGGGAGGCATTTGCCTCCCTTTCTAAGATCCGAGTCCAATCAGAACACTATGTGTTCTCGACGGACAAAGAGGCAATGTAATCATCTACAGAACCACTGATTTCACTAGCTGTAATACAGGAGTCGACTAAGAAGGTTACAATATTATCAGCGACTTCTGCAAATCCTTTTCCGACTACAAAGGCAGGACCTGATTTGTTTTGACCGAGAGTAATTACTCCCGGTTCATTCAGTGTCAAAAATTGTGTATGGTTTTCCAACACTCCAAATTGACCATCGAAACTAGGACCTGTGACCATGTCACTTTGACCTTCAAAGGCAATTGCTTTTGGTGTAACGATGCGAATGGTAATTGCGGACATAACAACTCCTGCGTGTTGATGAATTAGAGTTCTGCAGCTTTCTTACGAGCTTCTTCGATTGTACCAACCATATAGAACGCTTGTTCTGGTAAATCATCGCATTTACCATCTAAGATTTCTTGGAAAGAACGAACGGTATCTTCAACCTTTACATATACACCTGGTGTACCAGTAAACTGTTCTGCAACGTGGAATGGTTGAGACAGGAATTTCTCGATTTTACGTGCCCGTTCCACGATTTGCTTGTCTTCATCACTCAATTCATCCATACCGAGAATCGCAATGATGTCTTGCAAATCTTTGAATTTTTGAAGGGTTTGTTGAACTCGTTGAGCCGTTTCGTAATGCTCAGCGCCAACAGTTGCAGGTTCCAAAATACGAGAACTTGAATCCAATGGATCCACAGCAGGATAGATTCCTTTTGCAGAGATTTCACGACTCAATACCGTGGTGGCATCCAAGTGAGCAAAGGTGGTAGCGGGAGCAGGATCCGTCAAGTCATCCGCAGGAACATATACAGCTTGCACAGAAGTAATAGACCCTTTGGTTGTTGTTGTAATTCGTTCTTGCAATGCACCCATTTCCGTACCCAATGTTGGTTGATACCCAACCGCTGACGGAATACGACCCAACAGAGCAGATACTTCTGAACCAGCTTGTGTAAATCGGAAGATATTGTCGATGAAAAGCATCACATCTTGACCTTCTTCATCGCGAAATTGCTCAGCAATTGTCAATGCCGATAAGGCAACACGAGCACGAGCCCCAGGAGGTTCATTCATCTGACCATATACGAGGGCTACTTTTGATCCTTCCACTTCAACAGCAGGAAGACCTGTTTCTGGATCTGAGAGGATGGGATGGCCATCGGCATCTTTTCGACAGTTGATAACATTTGATTCGATCATTTCAAACCACAAGTCATTTCCTTCACGAGTACGCTCACCAACACCACCAAACACAGAGAAACCACCGTGTCCCTTTGCGATGTTGTTGATCAACTCCATAATCAAAACGGTTTTACCAACACCAGCACCACCGAATAGACCAATCTTACCACCACGTGCATAAGGTGCAAGAAGATCTACCACTTTAATCCCTGTTTCGAGAACTTCCATTTCTGTAGATTGCTCTACAAACTCTGGTGGAGCACGGTGAATCGGACGAAACTTTGCTTCATCGCCATCTTGGAAGATTGGACCCAAGTCGTCTACTGGTTCTCCAATCACATTAATGATTCGTCCAAGAGCTTTACGGCCCACTGGTACAGAAATCGGTGAATTTGTGTTTACAACTTCTTGCCCTCGCATGAGGCCATCTGTTGTATCCATAGAAATGGCACGAACGGTATTTTCCCCTAAGTGCTGAGCGACTTCTAAAACAAGGTTGTTGGCATCATCGTTGATGAAACTGTTGGTTACTGTCAATGCAGTCATAATTTTGGGTAGGTGTCCATCGTTGAACTCAATGTCAACAACCGGGCCCATCACTTGAACGATCTTTCCAGATGTGGCTTCCATATTGGCTCCTAAAGAATGTCTCTTTGAAAACTTTCAAAGATGTGAAATTTATTTTGTAGATGTAAAAAGAATAAGTATGTGATTAGAGTGCTTCAGCACCAGAGATAATCTCTGTCAATTCAGTAGTAATCGCAGCTTGTCGTGCACGGTTGTAAATCAATGACAATTTATCAATCATGTCGCCAGCGTTGTTGGTTGCACTATCCATGGCTTGCATACGTGCAGATTGCTCTCCAGCTTCGGTATCTAAGAAGGATTGCAATAGTTGAGAACGCAATGAACGGGGTAGCAAATCAGACAAGAGCTCTTTTCCGTTTGGTGCATAGAGGTATTCACCTGCAGGACCAGTTGCAGACTCATCGGCATCCAACTGCATTGGCAAGATTTGCTTTGCAATCGGTTCTTGAACCATTACGGATACAAACTGATTGAAGCAAATAATGACCTTTTCAAAGGCATTTTCGTTTAATAACTCAATCAACTTTGCGCCCAAATCATTTGAGATACTTACAAAGTCTTCTGGCTTACAATGCATCTGATCGTGAACGAACTCACATCCCTGAGATTTTAACGCAGAGATGATTTTTCGTCCGTACGCCAAGAACTTGACACGCTTGCCATCGTCTTCGTAGAGTGCCTTTTGCTTGAGTGCAAACTTAGTGATTTGAGCGTTGAAAGAACCACACAAGCCACGGTCTGAAGAGTG
>Ga0206130_10004288_pt1 | contig 17773 bp, 20 predicted proteins | sample Helgoland_Spring_9_FD_148637 | JGI IMG/M metagenome (GOLD analysis project Ga0206130, IMG submission 148637) | Pelagic subsurface seawater microbial communities from Kabeltonne, Helgoland, North Sea - Helgoland_Spring_Bloom_20160512_1 | ecosystem: Environmental > Aquatic > Marine > Epipelagic ... | reverse complement strand
CGATTTGCGCACTTGGGGGCAGGTGTTTCATGTGAATTTCTTTGCGCCTGTGGTTTTGGCGCGGGGGTTACAGGCCGAATTGGCAGCCGCCAAGGGATCGGTTGTGAACATCACGTCGATTGCGGGCGCGCGGGTGCACCCATTCGCAGGGGCGGCCTATTCCACATCAAAGGCGGCGCTGGCGGCGTTGACGCGGGAAATGGCCCATGATTTTGGCCCGATGGGTGTGCGCGTGAACGCGATTGCACCGGGCGAAGTGGAAACGAGCATTCTGTCACCTGGGACGGATAAAATCGTTGAAAAATTGCCGATGCAGCGGTTGGGTCAACCAGAAGAAGTGGCGGATGTGATTTATTTTCTGTGCACGTCAGGTAGTTCGTACGTGTCTGGCACCGAGATCGAAGTGAATGGCGCGCAGCACGTTTAGGGCTGGAAATTGTCTGGATGGGCTGCGTTCACAGCATCGAGTTGGTAAAGGTTCGCGGCGATTGCGCGGATTTTGGGGAAGGGTGTTAAATCCACCTCCCAGCGATCCGCGTTGTAAAGCTGCGGGATAAGGCAGAGGTCGGCCATCGTGACCTGATCGCCGTAGCAGTATTTTCCACCGCCTTTGAGCATACCTTCGAACCCTGCGAGGCCTTTTGGGATGAAGTTTTGCATCCAGCTTTTCATAGTGATGGTATCTGAATTTCCTGATGCGTATTTTGCTACGGACAGGTTGCAGACGGGATGAATTTCCATCGCGATGGCGTAGGAGAGGGCGCGAACGTGGGCTTTTTCAAGCGGTGCGCGGGGCAAGAAATGGTGATAGCCTGCGTCTGACAGATATTCGATGATTGCGAGAGATTGGGTAAGCACCTCATCGTTGATTTCGACGGACGGAACCAAGCCCTGTGGGTTGCGTTTCAGGTTTTCATCGCCGCGATGTTCCCCTGTTAACAGGTCCACAGAAATGGCGTTGAAATCGAGGTTCGCAAGGCCGAAAGCGATGCGCAAACGGTATGCAGCAGAGGAGCGCCAGTAATCGAAAAGTGTGATGGTCATTGGCTTGCTTTCACAAATTTGGCGATCATTTCGCGCAAAGCTTCGTTGTCTGCGCCCAATCGGTCCGACAGTTTCTGTTCAAATTTTTGGGCCAAGGGAATGAGTTCTTTCATCAAGGCATGGCCCTTGTCTGTTAGGGCGAGTTTTAACAGGCGACGGTCATCGGCGTTGGTTTCTTTGGTGATATGGCCCGATTTTTCGAGCCGCGTTGCAGCGCGCGATACTTTGGATTTATCCATGTCGACGCGGGCTTGAATTTCGCGCACGGATACGGGGCCAGCATTGTGCAAGTGGACGATGACGCGCCATTCAGGGACGGTGAGGCCGAAATTTTCCGCATAGATTTCCGAAAACTCGAGGCTGATATGGGCGGACAGCACGGAGAGTTGGTAGGGTAGGAATTCGTCTAATGAAAATTCGGTCACGGCGCATCTTTTGATCGTTGCATTTAAAATGAATTTGCGGGTTTTTGCCAAGTTTTGCAAGCAAAGGTTTGACTTCGTTGCATTTGCAACGATATAAATAGCAAAGACGAATCCTATGCGCGGGAGAATTTCGATGGATAAACAAAACTTGCCACAAGGCGTGACCCAAGCGCCTTCAAATGTGGGTGTGACAGACGGTTATATGCCAGGGTTTGGGAATGATTTTGAAACCGAAGCATTGCCAGGCGCGCTGCCGATTGGGCGGAACAGCCCGCAGCGCGTTGAGTATGGTTTGTATGCTGAACAGTTAAGCGGGTCGCCGTTTACTGCCCCCCACGCGACGCTGGAACGGTCTTGGATGTACCGCATTCGCCCAAGCGTGAAGCACACGAGCAAGTTTTCCAAAGTAAAAATGCCGTATTGGAAAACTGCGCCCCATGTTGTGGACGACGTGATTTCGCTGGGCCAATATCGCTGGGATCCTGTGCCGTTTAGCGATGAACCGTTGACGTTTGTGACAGGCATGCGCACGTTCACCACGGCGGGCGACGTGGGCACGCAGGTCGGTATGGCGAGCCATATTTATCTGGCGAATACGGATATGGAGGACGAGTATTTTTACTCCGCTGACAGTGAATTGCTGATCGTGCCCCAAGACGGGCGGCTCAAGATTTTCACGGAGTTCGGGATCATTGATCTGGAGCCGCTGGAGGTTTGCGTGCTGCCCCGTGGGATGGTTTTCAAAGTTACTTTGCCAGATGGGCAAGCGCGGGGTTTCGTATGCGAAAATTACGGCGCGAAGTTTACGCTGCCAAACCGTGGGCCGATTGGCGCGAACTGTTTGGCAAACCCACGGGATTTCAAAACCCCTGTGGCCGCATTTGAAGAGAAAGAAACGCCGTGCCGTGTGACGATCAAATGGTGTGGGCAATTCCACACCTGCGAGATCGGCCATTCGCCGCTGGATGTGGTGGCATGGCACGGAAACTACGCGCCGTATAAATACGATTTGCGGACATTTGCGACGATTGGTTCGATCAGTTTTGATCACCCTGATCCGTCGATTTTCACCGTGCTGACCGCGCCAACCCCCGAGGAAGGCACAGCGAACATTGATTTCGTGATTTTCCCTGAACGTTGGCTGGCGAATGAAAATACGTTCCGCCCGCCGTGGTATCATAAAAATATCATGTCCGAGCTGATGGGCAACGTGTACGGTGTGTATGACGCGAAACCGAAAGGATTTATTCCCGGCGGAATTTCACTGCACAATTGTATGTTGCCACACGGGCCTGACGGGAATGCGTTTGACAAAGCGACCAAGGAAAGCTGGGATCCGGTGAAGTTGGTGAACACGATGGCGTTTATGTTTGAGACGCGGTTCCCACAACAACTGACGGAATTTGCGGCCAATGAAGCGCCGATACAAGATAACTATGCTGATTGCTGGGATGGACTGGAGAAAAAATTCGACGGTACGCCCGGATTGAAAGATTAAAAGAAGGATTGAGAACTTGGGTTTGATGAAAAGTTGGGTGGAGTCTGCGAACTCTGCCACCACGCAGTTTCCACTGAATAACCTGCCGTATGGTGTGTTTTTGGATGCGGATGGCGCGGGTTCGCCCTGTGTTGCGATTGGCGATATGATCGTCGATTTGGCGGTGCTGGAGGACGAAGGCGTGTTGGATGCTGGCGGCGGTGAGGCCGTGTTTGATGTGCCGTTTTTGAACGAGTTTATGGACCTCGGGTCCGATGCTTGGGCCAGCGTGCGCGCGCGTTTGATCGATCTGTTGGAAGAGGGCGGCGATGATGCGTTGTCTGGTAGCGATGATCTGCGCGAGGCCTGCATGATTGCGCAAGCCGAGGTGGAAATGGCGATGCCGTTTGTTGTTGGCGAGTACACCGATTTTTATGCGGGGCGTCATCACGCAACGAATGTTGGCACGATGTTTCGGGGCAAAGAAAACGCGCTGCCGCCGAACTGGTTGCACATTCCGATTGGGTACAATGGTCGCGCCAGCACGGTTGTTGTGTCTGGCACAGATTTCCCGCGCCCGAACGGGCAATTGAAGGGGCCGAACGATGCGGTGCCGTCCTTTGGGCCGTGTAAGCGTTTGGATATCGAGCTGGAAATGGGCGCGGTTGTCGGGACTGGAAACCAGATGGGGCAACCTGTTTCCGTGGCCGAAGCTGATGCGATGATCTTTGGTTATGTGATCCTGAACGACTGGTCCGCGCGCGACATTCAGGCGTGGGAATATCAACCGCTTGGCCCGTTTCAGGCGAAAGTTTTTGCGTCCACGATTTCGCCTTGGGTGGTGACAAAAGCGGCGTTGGAGCCGTTCCGCACTTCGACACCAGAACGCGAGTTTGAATTGCTGCCCTACCTGCAAGAGCCGGGCCCGATGTTGTACAACATTGATCTGGAAGTTGCATTGGCGCCTGAGGGCAAAGATGAAACGGTTATCAGCCGCACGAACTATAACGAGATGTATTATTCATCGGCACAACAACTGGCGCATCACGCGTCTGGTGGCTGTGAAATGACGACGGGTGATTTGTTGGGCTCGGGGACGATTTCTGGGCCTGAAAAGGATCAACGTGGCGCGTTGTTGGAGATCACGTGGTCCGGTGCAGAGCCGATCACACTGGATAGCGGCGAGACGCGCACATTCCTTGAGGATGGAGACACGGTGACGTTGCGCGGTGGCGCCAAAGGCGATGGGTATACCATTGGATTTGGCGATTGTGCGGGGACGATTTTGCCCGCAGTGAAGTTTCCTGCGTAGGACCGATTTGAGTATTTAGAGACAAAAGAAACCGAGGAAGAAAAACATGGCTAAGGCGTTTGCGTCCCAAGGGGATATGGCGGAAAAAAAGATCACTTTTAGCGAAGTGGGCAAGGATTTATGGGCGTTTACCGCCGAGGGTGACCCGAATTCTGGCGTAATTATCGGTGACGATAGCGTGATGATTATCGAGGCACAGGCGACGCCGCGATTGGCGAATATGGTGATCGAAAAGGTGCGTTCGATTACCGATAAGCCGATCACGCACGTGGTTTTGACCCATTATCATGCGGTGCGGGTGCTGGGTGCGTCTGCGTTTAATGCGGATCAAATTATCATGTCTGACGCGGCGCGGGGCATGGTGATGGAACGGGGCCAAGAAGATTGGGATAGCGAGTTTCAGCGGTTCCCACGCTTGTTTGAGGGCCATGAGAGCATTCCTGGCCTGACCTATCCTACGACAACTTTTAGCGATTCCATGACCGTTTATTTGGGCAATCGTAAGGTTGAGATTAAGCAGATTGGCCGCGCGCATACGGCTGGGGATTCGGTCGTTTGGGTGCCTGATGAACAGGTGATGTTCACCGGCGATATCGTTGAAAAACACTCGGCTTGTTATTGTGGTGACGGGTATTTTGGCGAATGGGGTCAGACGCTTGATAACGTCAAAGCGTATGATCCGCAGTCGATTGCACCCGGGCGTGGCGATGCGCTTGTCGGGCGCGAAGCAGTGGCCGAAGCGATTGAATTAACACGAGATTTTGTGGATAGCACCTATCGCCCTATTGCCCAAGTGGCCGCGCGAAATGGCACGCTGAAAGATGCTTGGGATGCGTGCCGCGAGGTCTGTGATCCAAAGTTCAGCGACTATGCGATTTACGAACATTGCCTACCGTTTAACGTGGCGCGTGCGTATGACGAGGCACGTGGAATTGCGCATCCTCGCATTTGGACGGCGCAGCGTGATTTGGATATGTGGGCCGCGTTGCAGGGGTAAGCAAAGGACAATCTAATGCCGCCATTTAACATAGCGATTCTAATCCTGATGGGGCTGATTTTTGCCCTGTGGGGGTTCTTGATGTTTCGAATGTTATGGCGGCTGTCGCGACAGTCTTTGGATGCACTTGGCGAGTCTGGCGGCGGATATTTCGCATGGGTTGGACACAGTTTGCGCGCATTTGGCGGGTTCTTTAGCGACCCGTCTGTTGCGACGGAACGGCGGATGTTGATCTGGGTTACAGTGTTGTTAATGCTGATTATTGTGGCGCAACCTGTGCTGTTTAGGATGGGTTGATGCGCGATCATTTTATCAAAATGGCACAAAACAATGCTTGGGCAAACGGGGTTTTGTTTGCTGCCTGTCAGGCCCTTTCAGAGGATGCGATTTGGGCAAAGCGGTCTGGATTCTTTGGCTCTATTGGGCGGACGTTGAACCACATTTGCGAGGTCGATTTGTACTATGTGGATGCGCTGGAAGAAGGCGGTGCTGGGCGGGCTGTTTATGAACGTGAGGACATTTTTGATTTGGCTGTTTTGCAGGATGCGCAGGCGGATGTGGACGAGCGTTTGATCCGGTTTTGCAAGGGTTTGTCGGCTGACACCTTGAACGAAATGCGGGATACCGAACGGCCAGATCGCATGACGCAAGAGCGTGTCGATTGGCTGCTGTTGCATTTGATCCAGCACGATATCCACCACCGTGGGCAAGTGCATGCGATGTTGAGTGAGGCAGGTGTGAAACCCCCGCAACTCGATGACTTTTATTTGGACGATGGGCGTGTTGAAACCGCCAAGCCGTTTTGGGAGAATTGATATGGTTGACGTAAGATATGAAACGGCTTTCACGCTCTATCCCTACCAGCGATCAGCGGATCACGATGCGGACGCGCCTGTGCGTCATCCCGTGGTGATTGTGGGCGGTGGGCCTGTTGGAATGGGCATGGCGCTAGACCTTGGGCAAAAGGGTGTGCCTTGTGTTGTGCTCGATGATCACGACGGTGTTGGGGTTGGCAGCCGCGCGATTTGTTTTGCGAAACGCACACTTGAAATTTGTGATCGGTTGGGCGCTGGGGATCCGATGGTGGATCTGGGTGTGGTGTGGAATGTGGGCAAGGTTTTCCGCGATGAACGCCAGATTTTTGACTTTAATTTGCAGCCCGAAGAGGGGCACAAAAGGCCCGCGTTTATCAACCTGCAACAACCCTATTTTGAGAAGTTTATCGTCGAACAAATTCGCGTAGCACAAGGCAACGGTGCGCCGATTGAGTTGCGGGGGAAGAACGCGGTTTTGAATGTTGAGAGCCACGCGGATTATGTGACCCTTGAGGTGGATTCGCCCGATGGCCCGTACACGATTGAAGCCGATTATTTGATCGCTTGTGACGGGGCGCGATCTGCTGTTCGAACATTGTTAGGCCATGATTTCACGGGGCGTGTTTTTGAAGATAACTTCTTGATTTGCGACGTAAAAATGAAGGCACAGTTCCCGACAGAACGCTGGTTTTGGTTTGATCCACCGTTTAATCGCGGGCAATCGGTTTTATTGCACAAACAGCCCGATGATATCTGGCGGATCGATTTTCAACTGGGGTGGGATATTGATCGCAAAGCAGTGGTTCAACCCGAATATTACATGCCAAAAGTACAGGCAATGTTGGGGGCGGATGTGGAGTTCGAACCCGAGTGGGTGAGCGTTTATACGTTCCAATGTATGAGCATGGATGAGTACCGCCACGGGCCTGTTTTCTTTGCGGGAGACAGTGCGCATCAGGTGTCGCCTTTTGGGGCGCGGGGGTGCAATGGCGGGATGCAGGATGTGGATAATTTGGCGTGGAAGTTGGCGGCTGTTTATCACGGGGATGCGGATGCAAAGCTGCTCGATACGTATCACGAAGAACGCAAGCACGGGGCGGATGAGAATATTCTGAATTCCTCGCGAACGACCGATTTTATGACCCCAAAAACCGAGATTGCAAAGCTGTTCCGCGAGAGCGTTTTGGATTTGGTGGAACACACGGATGCGATGCGCCCTTTGGTGAATTCGGGGCGGCTTTCGCTGCCGTGCGTGTATGACGGATCATCGTTGAACGGATCAGATAATACGCGAATGCCTGTGCGAACGCGGGTAGGTTCGGCAGTGGTTGATGCCCCTGTTGGGGATGGTTGGTTGATTGATCAAATGGGTGATGCGTTTAAAGTTTTGGCGGTGAATTGTGACATAACAATCAACGGCTTGGACACGGTTCGAATTGATGCCGATCCGCTGATTTCAGAACGATATTTGGGCGACGCAGCGCAGGCGGTTTACCTGATACGACCCGATCAAATCGTTGCGGCGCGGTGGGAAAAACCGACAATTGACGACGTGACTGCTGCGTTAAAAACTGCGATGGGAGGCTGAGGCTATGGATGTTTTAACGATGCCCCGAATTGATGATCCTGATGGATTTTATGCTGAATTGCTGGACGCCCATGAGGGGTTATCAGAGGCAGAAAGCCATGCGTTGAATGCGCGGTTGGTTCTGTTGCTGAGCAATGCTGTTGGCGATCGCGACGTGCTGCGGGAGGCGTTCGCGCTGGCCAAGAAAGCGGGCGCCTAAAGCGCAGCGTACGGTGCGGTAAGGTTTGCCAGAAATGCCGCCAAAATGGGGCTGCAAAACGTATGGCACGTGTATGGCAGTTTTGGCGTTAACCTTTGACGCAACACCCGTGTTTCACGTCAGTCTTCGGCATGAATTTCGCGCCGTCCATTTGCATCCAATTGCCAAATTCCAGTGTCATCCAGAACAACAGCTGACAACACTTTACCGTAGGCCGCGCCCGTGTCGATGTTAAGCCGATTGTTGGAATAGCGGGTGACGACATCGACAGGGGTGTGGCCGTGCACGATCAGTTTTTCAAACGGGCCAGCGTGATCGTGAAACGGCGCGCGAATCCAGATCAGGTCGTCCTCGGTTTGATCCGCTAGCGGCACATCTGGGTTGATGCCCGCGTGGGTGAAAAACGCGCGGGGCGTATCAAAATGCGTGGGAAGATCGCGCAAAAAATCGCGGTGGCTGGCGGGGACTTTGGCGATGGCCTCGGCCAAAACCTCATCTTCTTGTTCATGGGTCAGCCCCGTGATGCCGTAGCTTTCGAGCGTGGTTAATCCGCCCAATCGGGGGTTCAGCCACGTGAGGTCTGTGCGCAGGATCCGGTCTTGGGCTTTGTGGTCGATGAACAGGGTCATCATGCGGTCATGATTGCCCTTGAGCACGATCCACGGTTCACCCGCCGCAATGCCGTTGATCAGAAATTCAATCACGGCTTTGCTGTCGAATCTGCGATCGACCAGATCACCGATGTGGATGATTTGGTGTTTGCCCGCCGGATTGGCAGCAAGGTCGTCGGTGATGCGGGCGTGGATCATGGCCAGTTGATCCATATCGCCGTGGATATCGCCAATCGCGTAAAGAGTTGTCATTTCGTGGTTCCTTGCCGATGGGCTGCGTGTTAGCGTTTTAATATGCAGAGATTGACTGAATTTGAACCCCTACTTCCCGCCGAATTGAAATTGGTTGAATTGGCTGGGTCTGGGACGCGGGTTGAAATTGGCGATGGTAATCTGCCGCTAAGCGACAGTGTGGATGTGGAAATTCGCGCGGGGTTGATCCGACTGATCCTGCTGGGGCTTGATCCCGCGGCGGTGCCACACGCCAAGGGGATACGCGTGCGCGGTGCGCGGATTTCGGGGGTGCTGGATTTTCAGGGGGTGGATTGTGAAAACGATCTGAGCCTGTCGCGGTGTTTGATCGACAATGCGCTGGTGTTTGTGAATGCGCAGATGCGTGGCGTTTACCTTTCGGGGTGCAATTGCCCCGGAATTAGCGCGGATAACGCGGTGTTTGAAGGATCGGTGTACCTGCGCCAAGGCTTTGAAAGTACTGGTGAAATTTCGATGCCTGGCACCTGTATTCGGGGTGATTTACAGATTTGCGATGCGCGGATTGATGGCGGTGGGCAAGCGGCCTTTTTTGCCAATTCGATCCGTGTCGGTGGGTCGGTTTATCTGGGCGATTACCCCTATGACAGCGCGGATACGGAGCTGCATGTCGTTGGTGCGATTGTACTGTCGAACGCCGATATCGAAGAGGATTTTTACTGTCGCAATGTGGCGGTTTCGTCGCCGACATTGGGCGCGCAGGTGGTATTGGACGGGGCCGAGGGCGACAATGTGATCGCCTTGTCGATTGCGCGCGCCGAAATTCGCGGTGTTTTGTATTTTAAGCGAAACCAGATTTCTGGTGGGATCGTGAATTTTTCAGGCGCGCAAACACGGCGGTTGAATGACGAGCCGATGGGCGTTGGAAATGGGCAGGCAATTCGCCTTGACGGGTTTGAGTATCAGGATTTTGCGCAGCACACCAATATTGACGTAAAAGCGCGGCTGAATTGGTTGGGGCAGCGGCCTGATGGGATTGATTTTCGATCACAACCTTACGAGCATTTGGCGCGGGTTTTGTACCGGATTGGGCACCGCGATGATGCGGAATTGGTGCTGATCCAAAAGGAACATTTGCAACGCGCCGCCAATCGCGAGATTGCCAGTGGAGGCATGTGGGTGGCGATGTCTGTGCGTGATGTTTTGGGGCGGTTTTTGATCGCTTATGGCTATCGCCCTGCGCGGGTTGTGGTTTGGGCTGCTGTATTGATGTTGGCGCTGGGTCTGTTTTTCCACAAGACGTGGGAGGCGGGCGATATGACCCCAGCGGCGGCCCCGATTTTGGTGTCGGCGGCTTGGGTTTCGGCAACGCAAACGCATCCTGATAATCCGGGTGCATTTTGGTCGAGCCAAGGGCAAGCGGGGCAGGATTACGAAACATTCGAGGCGTTTGCCTATGCTGCGGATTTGCTGATCCCGATTGTGAATTTGGGGCAAGAAGATGCGTGGGGGCCAAGTACCGCACGCAGTGATTGGGGCTGGCATGGGTGGTGGATTCGCTGGCTGGCAAAGGTTTTGGGCTGGGTGATTACGGCGCTCGGGGCGGCGGCGGTGACGGGGGTTATTCGACGGGGGTAGGTGTTGGGCTACTGCGGTATGAATTCGAGCCAACCAGAGACACCTGCCACAATGAGAAAGCCGACGAATAGTCCCATTGCGAAAAGCCAGTGAAGGAACGTCTTGAGCCGTTTACCTTCTTTTGGGAACCATTTGAATTGCCGCAGGAAAACCAGAATAACATCCATTATCATAAGGATGAATAAGAAGTGGCGGAAAAATAGATAAAGGAACAAGACTAATAGAATTGTTCCTGCAATGGCATTGGTGGGTTCAATATTCCAACTGTTGCTGTTCACAGATGTTGAAACAGTGGTTTCCATCTTTAGTGCCTCGATTTTCGTTTAAGCCAGCGTCTTCGATCCGATATCCAGAAACTTTTTGCGGCGGGCTTTGCGCAGGGCGTCTGGTTTTTTCTTTTCGAGTTCGGTGACCAAGGCAATGAGGGCGGATTTCACGTTGTTGATCGTGTCTTCCTTGTGGCGTTGTGCGCCGCCAACGGGTTCTGGGATCACGACGTCTGCGACGCCCAGTTTCGTAAGGTCTTGGGCCGTAAGACGGAGGGCTTCGGCGGCTTCGCGCATTTTGCCAGCGTCTTTCCACAAGATGGAGGCGCAGCCTTCGGGCGAGATTACGGAATAGACCGAGTGTTCTAGCATCGCGAGTTTGTCAGCGGTCGCAAAGGCGACAGCGCCCCCTGATCCGCCTTCGCCGATGATCACGGAAATGACGGGGACTTTGACGTTGAGGCATTTTTCGGTGGAGCGTGCGATGGCTTCGGATTGGCCGCGTTCTTCCGCACCTTTGCCAGGATATGCGCCTTGCGTGTCCACCAGCGTGATGATCGGCAGGCCGAAACGATCTGCCATATCCATCAGGCGGATGGCTTTGCGGTAACCTTCGGGGCGGGCCATGCCAAAGTTGTGGTGCAGGCGCGATTTGGTGTCTTTGCCCTTTTCGTGGCCGATCACCATGACAGGTTTATCATCCAAGCGCGCGATGCCGCCCATAACGGCGTAATCATCGGCAAAATTGCGATCCCCCGCCAGCGGGGTGTATTCGGTGAAAATCGCGTTGATGTAATCAGAGCATTGCGGGCGATCAGGGTGACGCGCCACTTGGCATTTGCGCCACGGGGACAGTTTTTGATACAGATCGACCAGCAGGGCTTGGGCCTTTTTATCAAGGGCTGCGGCTTCTTTCTCGACATCCATTTCGGGGTTTTGACGGGCCATCGCGCGGAGTTCTTCGGCTTTGCCTTCGATTTCTGCCAGAGGTTTTTCAAATTCGAGATAGTTTTGCATTTTAACTCTGCGTCCCGTTCATTTTGTTGGATAATATATGGCGGCTTGGCAATTGGATTGCAATGGGGCGTATGGATTGTGAGGGCCGTGGGCATCGCGGCAATTGATTTGGATATTTAGGGCCAGAAGAAGCGGGGGGCCGTGTGTTTTAGCCTGCATTGGCGGCGGTGTAGAGGTGGATTTTGGCGGGGACGGTGATTGCGCCGTTTGCCGCGTAGGGTTCTAGCTTTTGCTGGGTGGTTGCGATGATCTGTTCTTTGTCGGCTTGGGTGCCCCCTTGGGCGCGGATCACGCTGTCGGCGGGGCCGATGTAGGAGGAGAGTTTGGCAGCGTTGGCGGCGTCGCCAGCAAGGGACAGCGGGATGTCGAGAGTTTGGACGTTTGGGGCTGTGAAGCCTGCGTCTGTGAGGATTTCGAGCACGTAGCTGGGATCGGCAAACGCGAAGGGGCCGGGGGCGCGGGGATCAAACGATGGCGGATGGCCGAGCAGATCGGTGGCGATGAAACGAGGGATGGTGAACCACGGGTTTTGTTTGAATGGCGCCCAGCAGGCGAGTGTTAGGGTGCCCGTTGGTTTGAGGGCCGTGCGCAGGTTGGTGAAGGCGGCGGCGGGATCGTCAAAAAACATGACGCCGAAGCGAGAGACGAGGTGATCGAAGTGGTGTGGGGGCAGGGCTTCGGTTTGCGCGTCTGCGTGGGTGAAGGTGGTGTTTGCGGGGGCTGATTTTTGAGCATGGGCGAGCATTGAGGTGGAAATGTCGATGCCGTGGGCGCTTGCAGCGTGGGCGGCAAAATCCCGCGTGGTGGCCCCTGTGCCGCAGCCAATATCGAGGATTTTGTCGGTGGATTTTGGGGCGGCTTGTTTGATGAGGGCAGCGTTGACGCCTGCGAAGAGTTCGTCGAGTTGGGTGTCGAAGGTGACCCAATCTTGGCCTGCGCCATCGGACCAAAACTCGGCTTGTTCGGAATTTGGGAGGTCTGTCATTTGGTGAACCCTTTTATTTGGGTTCAAAGTAGTATGGTGGGTGACCAAGGGCCACCCACCAAAATAATTTAGCCGATCAGTTCGGATTGTTTCACGATCACATGGGCCTGACGGATGGAGGCGAGATCAACGAGGCGGCCTTTGTAAACGGCGGCACCTTGGCCAGCTTTTTCGGCCTCTTCCATGGCGGCGAGGATTTCACGGGCCTCGGTGATTTGGGCCTCGGATGGGGTGAAAACCTCGTTTGCTAAGGCCACCTGTTTTGGGTGGATCGCCCATTTGCCAACCATGCCGAGGGTTGCGGAACGGTGCGCTTGGGCGGTGAAGCCCGCATCATCGGAGAAATCACCGAAGGGGCCGTCTACGGGCAGCAATCCGTGGGTGCGACAGGCGGAAACGATGGCGACGGTAACAGCGTGCCATGGATCGCCCAAGTAGGAGGCGCGGGCTGCGTCGCCGTTTGCATCATCGAGCATGTAGTAGTTGGCTTGCGTACCGCCGATGCCCGTTGTTTGCATACCCATGGAGGCGGCGTAATCTGCGGCCCCGAGGGACATTGCGGCCATGCGAGGAGAGGACGCCGCGATTTCTTCGACATGGGCGAGGCCCGCCGCGGTTTCGATGATGACCTCAAAGGTTACAGGTTTCTTGCGACCTTTGGCCATTTCAATGGAGGAAACCAGCGCGTCTACGGCGTAGATATCGCCTGCGCAGCCGACCTTTGGGATCATGAACTGGTCGATGCGATCGCCCGCCTGTTCCATGATATCAACGATGTCGCGATACCAAAATTCTGTGTCGAGGCCGTTGATGCGCACGGAGATGGTTTTGGTGCCCCAATCCACGTCGTTGATGGCTTTGATCACGTTTTGGCGGGCTTCAGCTTTGTCGGCGGGGGAGACGGAATCCTCTAGGTCGATGTTGATCACGTCAGCGGCGGAGGCAGCTGCTTTTTCAAAGATTGCAGGGCGGGAGCCGGGTACAAACAATTGGCAGCGGTTCGGGCGTGCAGGGCCGGCAGGTTGGACTTTAAAGCTCATGGGAATCCCTTAGGGTTATGATGTTACGTTTTGTGCTGTTGGGGTGGTAGAATATTGCGTGGGTCGCTGCAAGTGCTGCGCTGCGGCATTTTTGGGCCGGTGACGTGACGCGACACGGGAATTTGGATATTTAGGGCCAGAAGAAGGGTGGGCTAGGCCTTGATCTCTACCGTGGTTCCGATGGGGGTAACAGCCCAGATTTCGCGAATTTCGGGGTTGGTGAGCGCGATGCACCCTGCTGTCCAATCGCCTGCGTATTTTTGGGTGTCTGGCAGTTTGTTGGGCTGGCCGTGGATGAAGATATCGCCGCCTGCGGAATAGCCGCCGTCGCGTGCGCGTTTCAGATCGGAGGGCAGCGGGTAGTTGATGCCGAGCGAGAGGGTGAACGCGCTTTGGGGATTGCGGCGGTTGATTTTATAGATGCCTTCGGGTGTTTTACCGTCGCCTTCGCGGATTTTATCACCTGTGGGGGCGAAACCAAGCGCAACGGAATACACGCGCACGGGCTGGCCGTTTTGGAACAGCGTGAGTTTGCGGGCGGTTTTTTCGATTAAAATGTGATCGATTTCGCCATCAATGGACGTTTGGATTTGGGGTGGGGGATCGTTGCGATCCGTCACCAAAAAGAAAATGATCAGCGCCGCCGCTCCGATCAAGAAAATACGGGAGAGGAGGCGGAGAGCGCGGATCATTCTTTAGATACTCTTAGGCTGACGTGTTATGCGCCACCCTATGCCTGATTGAATCGTTATTGCAAATCAGCAAATGCGGATTGAAGGCGGGAAACCGCCTTTTCGATGTTTGCGCGCGGTGTGCCGAGGTTAAAGCGCAAGAAAGGTTCGCCGCCTGTGCCAAATGTAGGGCCGTCATTGGGGGCGATCTTGGCTTGTTTGCGCACACGATCAAGGACTTCGTTCATCGGCATCCCTGTGTCAGAGAAATCGACCCACGCGAGGTAGGTGCCCTGCATTGGCATGGATTTGAGCCCCGGAATTGCGTTGATGCCTTCGTCAAAGATGCGGGCGTTTTCGGCGATGTAGGCGACGAGTTCATCGACCCATGCGGCCCCTTCGGGGGAGTAGGCAGCGGCTGTCATCGCAGTGCCGTAAAGGGTGGAGGAGACGCCAAGTGCCATCATGGTTGCGCTGAATTTCGCGCGCAGTTTTTCATCGTGGATGATGACGTTGCCATCATGGTTGCCTGCGATATTGAAGGTTTTGGACGGCGCGGTCAGCATGATCAAACGATCAAGGCATTCAGGCGCGGCGTTTGGCATTGGATTGTGTTTTTCACCTGGGAAAATCAGATCGTGGTGGATTTCGTCCGAGACGATCAACAGGTCATGGCGTTTTGCGAAGGCCGCGAGGTCTTGGAGTTCTTGGACAGACCAAAGACGGCCGCTCGGGTTGTGCGGAGAACACAGAATGAGCATCGTTTCAGCGCCTGTCATTTGCGCATCATAGGCGGCGAAATCCATGTGGTAGGTGCCGTCGGTTTGCACAAGTTCGCATTCTTTGACTTTGCGGCCCGCGTTTTTGATGACTTTGGCAAAGGCGTGATAGACGGGAGTGAACAGCACGATTTCGTCGTCTGGTTGGGTGTAGGTTTGCAAGCACATGCCAACCGCATTCACGAGGCCGTAGGTGGTGAAAATTTCCTCGGGCTTCACTGTCCAGCCGTGGCGGTTTTGCATCCACCAGATGATTGCGCCTTTGTAATCGTCGTAATCAGAGCGATAGCCAAAGACACCGTGATCGGTGAGGTCTTGGGCGGCTTTGAGGATGCAATCAGGGGAGCGGAAATCCATATCGGCGACCCACATGGCCAAACCATCGTCGGGCGACACGCCGTAAAGCGGTTCCATTGCGTCCCATTTCGCGCTTCGTGTTCCGCGGCGATCGATGATGTCGTCAAAGCTCATGGCGTGTGTTCCCGTGTTTTTGATTTGTGGGAATGCTACGGGTTAGGGGCGCGGGTGCAAGCGGTTTTTGGGCATCTTGCGAAGGCCGCGCGATTGGCCTAAATGGCGGTATGTCTGTGAAAGAAATATTATTGCACCCCGACGCGCTGCTGAAAAAGAAGTGTGCTCCAGTGGATGGTGTGACGCCCGAGGTTCAGGCCTTGGCGCGTGATATGTTGGAAACGATGTACGATGCCCCCGGTGTGGGTTTGGCCGCACCCCAAGTGGGCGTGTTGCAGCGTATTTTCGTGATGGATTGCACCATGAAAGAGGAAGAGCCAGAGCCGTTGGTGCTGATCAACCCGACGCTGGTTTGGACCTCTGACGAGAAGAATGTTTACAACGAAGGCTGCCTGTCCCTGCCCGAAATGTACGAAGATGTAGAACGGCCTGCGAGTGCGGTGATGCAGTTTTTGGACATTGATGGCGCGCAGCAAGAACGTGAGTTTGATGAGTTGTGGGCGACCTGTGCGCAGCATGAATTGGATCATCTGAACGGTAAATTGTTCATTGATTACCTCAGCGGATTGAAGCGCACGATGATTACTAAAAAGATGATGAAGGTGAAAAAAGAACGGGCGCGGGAATGACCATTCGCCCGTTTGTACCCTGGCCTGATGCGCGGTTGCGCACGGTTTGCGCGCCTGTGGTGGCCGTGGATGACGGCGTTCGCACTGTTTGGGACGACCTGCTGGAAACGATGTATGCGATGCCGGGTGTGGGCATGGCAGCGTGCCAGATCGGGGTGATGCAGCGTATTGCTGTGGTCGATGCGAGCGAGGCGGGTGATGAGCCGATCCGCATGGCCAACCCTGAAATTACTGACGCGAGCTTGAAGTTTCGCGAGCACACCGAAGCCTCGCCTAATTTGCCGGGTGTTTCGGCCAAGTTTGGACGACCGCGCGGTGTGACGGTGACCTATTTGGATGAAACTGGCGCGAAGGTGAGCAAGGATTTGGTTGGGTTGTGGGCCACGTCGGTGCAGCACCAGATCGATCATCTAAATGGTAAGATGTATTTCGACAATCTGTCAGCGGTGAAACGCAAAATGTTGATCGCGAAGGCACAGAAAAAAGCACAGAAAAAGGCGCGCAAATCATGAAGGTTGTGTTCATGGGCACGCCTGACTTTTCGGTTCCGATTCTGGAAGGCATCGTTGCGGCGGGCCATGAGGTTTGCGCGGTATATTGCCAGCCGCCGCGCCCTGCGGGACGGGGCAAAAAGGATCGACCATCTGCAGTTCAGGTGGCGGCTGAAAAGTTGGGTTTGGATGTCCGATACCCTGTGAATTTCAAAGATGCGACGGACCGCGCGGCCTTTGCTGCGCTGGGCGCGGATGTTGGTGTTGTGGTCGCTTACGGGTTAATCCTGCCCCAAGATATGTTGGATGCGCCCGTGAAGGGGTGTTTGAACATCCATGCGAGTTTGCTGCCGCGATGGCGCGGTGCTGCGCCTATTCACCGCGCGATTATGGCGGGGGATCGCGAGACGGGTGTTTGCGTGATGCAGATGGAAGCGGGGCTTGATACGGGGCCTGTGCTGGAAACTGTGCGCACAGATATTTTGGCGCGCGATACGACGGCCGTACTGCATGATCGGCTGAGCCTGTTGGGGCGCGATGCGATTTTGGATGTGTTGGCGGATGGCGTTTCGGCTGATGCAGTTGCGCAGGCTGGTGATGGAGTGGTGTATGCTGCGAAAATCGAAAAGGCCGAGGCGGAGATTGATTGGTCTCGCTCGGCTGCTGAAGTGGATCGCCATATTCGGGGGCTATCGCCGTTTCCGGGCGCTTGGACGATGATTGATGGGCAGCGCGTGAAGGTGCTGATGTCGGTTGTTGCGGATGGTGCTGGTGATGCTGGGGTCGTGTTGAACGATGCGCTTCGGGTAGCCTGCGGGGGCGGTTCGGTTGATTTGGTTCGGTTGCAACGCGCTGGCAAAGGCGCGATGGAAACAGCTGCGTTTTTGCAGGGGTTTCCCGTTTTGACTGGCGCGCGACTGGGTGGGGCAGCGCCTTAAACTAAAATGCCTCCGGCGGAAGTATTTTAACGAAAAAGAAACCATATCCAGTTTTACTAAAAAGCGCGGTACAGGCGGGAGCGCCGTTGGCCGTCGAAGAAGAAGTCGCCTCGTTTCATGTCAAGGACAGAGACGGAGCGCATTCTTTTTCGCGCCAATACTTTCGGGGT
>Ga0206130_10004281_pt1 | contig 17798 bp, 17 predicted proteins | sample Helgoland_Spring_9_FD_148637 | JGI IMG/M metagenome (GOLD analysis project Ga0206130, IMG submission 148637) | Pelagic subsurface seawater microbial communities from Kabeltonne, Helgoland, North Sea - Helgoland_Spring_Bloom_20160512_1 | ecosystem: Environmental > Aquatic > Marine > Epipelagic ... | reverse complement strand
TGTTTGAAAGTATGTTGATTCTTCTATCTCCCGCAAAGTCTCTCGACTATCAGGCCCCACTACTCACTAGCAAAGCGACGCAACCGCGTCTGGCTGCGCATTCTGCCGAATTGATTCATCAGCTGAAAGCCCTCAGCCCTGAAGCGGTCGGTACGCTTATGCGCATTAGCCCCAAACTCGCGGAGCTCAACCATGCACGCTATCAGAACTACCAGCCGAGCTTCACCGAAGCAAATAGCCGCCAAGCGATTCTGGCATTTACCGGCGACGTCTATCAAGGCATGGCACTTGCCGATTGGTCGGCCGAAGATTTCGCTGCCGCGCAACAACAAATTCGTATTCTATCCGGTCTCTACGGCGTCCTGCGGCCGCTGGACCGCATGCAGCCCTATCGCCTAGAGATGGGTACGAAGTTCGAAAATACCCGCGGCGACAATCTCTACCAATTCTGGGGTTCGACCATCACTAAACTTCTGAACAAGGATCTGAAGGCCTCTGCTCGCGACCTGGTCGTCAACCTCGCCTCGAACGAATACTTCTCGTCCGTTAAGCTCAAGGAGCTCAACGGACAGCTCATCACTCCCGTCTTTAAGGATGCAAAGAACGGTACCTTTAAAATCATTTCGTTTTACGCGAAAAAAGCCCGCGGCATGATGGCCGACTATATCGTCCGGAACAAAGTGCAGACCGTCGCAGGCTTGAAGGCGTTTAACACCAACGGCTATCAATTCGACGCAGCAGCATCTGAAGGTAACACGATCGTGTTCCTGCGTGCGGAACAAAAGTAAAGCGCGTGGGCGACCCGCCCACGGCACATCTCGCAACGAGGGCGAGTCGCCCGCCCTCTTGTCGAAAACAAGGTGCCGCCCCCACTCCGACCATCCGGATTTCGCAGTTGCCCGAGTTATTCGAGCCACTAGGCTTCACGGTCTATGGAAAATCACGACGAGCTAAGCGAATCTGCAACTGAGGCCGAAAACCTAGCAACACCAGTCCTTCCAGCGACTGAGGTCAAAGCCGACTACACCACCGGCATGCTGTGTCACTTACTAAGCTTAACCCTACTGATCGGCGTGCCGCTCGGCAATATTCTCGGCCCTCTCATCATCTGGCTCATCAAGCGCGACGAGGACCCATTCGTCGATCTCTGCGGCAAGGAGTCACTCAACTTTCAGATCTCGATGACGATCTACATCGTTATCGCTGGCATCTTAATTTTTTTCATCGTCGGCCTGTTCATAATCCCCGCCTTGATGATTCTAAACATCGTCTATACCATCATAGCCGCGATTAAAGCGAGCAAAGGCACCAGCTACACTTACCCATTGTCTATCCGTTTCATTAAATAAACTAAATTGCACTCAACGCATTCGGGTACAAAGCAAGTATCGACGAGGCTTTGCGCATCGCACTATTCTTGGCCATAGCACGCCCGCACGCCGGCGACCACTGCGTCCGCGTACTGCAGTAGAATATCATCCTCGGCGAGCGCACGGCCCGTAGCTCGATTTGCTAACGCCGACTGTAGCCGACCATACGCGCCGACACTGTTCGCGACATAAGGCTCCAACAGCACCGTTGGGCACTCCGCCATACGTAGTAATAATAGATTACGCGCAAACATATAAGGCTGCTGCGAACTCAATAAAATCGCGTTATTCCTCCGATAACTAGCTGCTGGTAGATCGGTCGCCTCCGCCAAAGCGGTCGCCAACGCGCCGCCCAGTAACCGCTCTGCAGGACCACTGCCATTCGTCAACTTTACCGCCAATTGCTCCAGCTGGTTCTCGGCCAGCAGTTCATCATCGCTCAAACAGCCAAAAATTAGCACGTGTAGATTATTTGCATCCACCAGTCGAAGCATCGCGTTGCCGCTGTCGCTTGCTTCACTTTCATTCTCTGTGGGCCAAGCCGCCGCATTAATATGCAAAGAAATCAGCGCATCCGGCTGAACTTCTCGATTCACTAATCGTGCTCGTTCCATCAAGTCTCCCTTTACAATTGATAAATGAACCGCCCGCACTCGAACCGCACAGCCGTACTCCCAGAGGGCAGAGAGCGAGGACTCATTCGGCGGCGAGACCTGCTCTGCAGCCAATTCCAAATACTCCACTGGGTTATTTGGATTAACCCGCAACGCCGCCTCCCGCAGCAGTGTGACCTTAGCGCCCAGCGCCATCAATTTCGTCCGAGCAAGCTCCGCGACTGCGAGAACTAACTCCCCCTCTCGCACATAGAAATCATCTTCTGCAATTCGGAACTGCCGACCTTCGGCGGCGGCCCACTGCCCGCCGATGTGTCCAGGATCCAACGCGATATGCAATCCAGCTAAAGGCAAGTCACCATCACCACGCTGCAACGCAATTTCCTCTGCCGTACGCCAATAGCGCGACTCCGCCCGCTGTGCAAGCGCATCTACATCGACTACCGACTGCCAGTTCGCGTACGGCGCATAACGCGTGGCCAGATCAGATGCCAGCACAGGCGCTTGCGCAGCCGACAACGTCGCTAACAATCCGACACACAATAAATAACCCACGACAAACCGCAATAACATGCTGATAGACAGAACAAATCTGCCCCGACAGACAACCCAGCATTCATAAAATCTGTTTCGTGGCGTCCTACTATACAGTCAGTCGATCCATCATTGCTTTAAAATCTGCCGGTAGCGGAGCAACAAACTCCATCTCTACGTCACGCTCGGGATGTTGCACATGCAACTCAGTCGAGTGCAGCATGATACGTGGCACATCGATTCCTCTTAATCGGCTTGGCTTATAGCCATAAGTCGTATCGCCCAACAGTGGATGGTTCATACCACTCATATGCACCCGGATTTGATGCGTGCGTCCAGTGTGGATCACACAACTCACGAGCGCAACTTGACCGCCAAAACTATGCTCCACAGACCAATCAGTCTTAGCCTCTTTACCCATTGCCATAATCGCCATACGCGTGCGCACCACGCTATGTCGCCCAATCGGGCCATCGCAAGTACCCGCCGTTTGACGCGGCGTACCGAGCACCAGCGCCATATAGCGTTTATACGTTTCACGCGCGCTAAAAGATGCGACTAACTTATGATGCGATCGATCCGTCTTCGCTGCCACGATCAGACCAGTCGTCTCCTTGTCTAATCGATGCACAATCCCAGGCCGATCTGGCGCACCAATACTACTCAAGTTACCATTAGTATGATGTAATAACGCATGCACTAAAGTGTCCTCTCCGGTGCCAGTACCAGGATGTGTGACCATGCCCGAAGGCTTATTGACCACCACGATCGATTCATCTTCGTAAATAATACTAAGCGGAATATCCATCGGCTTCGGCCCCTCGCCCAAAACCACTTCTTCAAGCACTGCGCGCAACACGCCCTGACGATTCACCTTGAAGCGCTTATCAATGATCTCGCCATCAAAAGTCACTAGCTCCGCTTCAAATGCCTTCTGCAATCGGACACGACTGATGTCATCAAACTCTGCGGAAAAAATCTTATCCGCACGTCCGGACTTCACATCCTTAGGCACAGTAAATTCAATGATACGATCAGGCATTCCGGACAATGATGCGACTGCTACTCAGTTTGCGAGCCTACATTCGTTTCTTCAAAAGGAATCACACTTAAAACACTACCACTCATCCTCAACTCAGCCGTCAGCGATTAAGCCGAGGCAACCGACAACCCACGTGCTGTCTCACAATCTTTAGCAATCTGCAGCTTTAACGCATCCACAGATGCAAATTTTTGTTCAGGCCGAATAAAACGTAACCACTCGACCTCGATCGAGTCGCCGCTATCCAGCTTCGTGTCGTCCAGCGCATGCACCTCCAGCGCTGGCAATTGGTCTGCCTCCGCCACCGTCGGTTTAACGCCATAATTCGCCACTGCAAATGCCCATGGCTGATCTGCCGCGCCGCGGAAGCGCACATGGTAAACCCCGAAGCTCGGCCGACACTCTGGATCCCATGGCAGGTTCAAGGTTGGAAAGCCAATCTCACGACCCAACCGAGCTCCACCGACAACGCGCCCGTTCGAGTAATAGTTATAACCGAACAAATCATTCACCGCATCGATTCGACCCGACGCGAGATCTTGCCGAATACGTGTGCTACTAATCGGCTCTCCATTGTGCTTAATACGTTCTACACTAAACACCCCAAGCCCAAGCTCATTGCCTGACTCGATCAAAGTCGCGACACTGCCAGTGCGCATCTTGCCGAATCGAAAATTCTCGCCAACGTAGATTGATTTCAATGCCGGCAAGGCGGCTTTCAAATTTCCTAAAAAGTCCTCCGCTGGAATTGCCGCGAACACACGATCAAAGTGCTTTTGGATCACCACATCCACGCCGACAGTGTGTAGCATCGACGTCTTGAACTCCATAGGCATCATCAACAGCGTCGGCGCATCTGGACGAAACAATCGACTCGGGTGCGGATCAAATGTCAGCACCCCACTCACGCCTCCCGACCGCTGCGCCGAAAAAACCGCCGATTCGATCACCGCCTTATGGCCGAGATGCACCCCATCGAATACTCCAATGGCTAAATGTAACTCACCCGTCAGGCCAGCTAGTTCCTCAAAGCGTTCGACGTGGGCAGGAAGTTGCATCATTAAAAAATTAAGGAAATAGCATTACAGCGCAAGCGCTCAAATTATGGCAAAGGAGTGTCGGCGAATCGCCCTCATTGACATCAACGTGGGCGGGTCGACCACACTCCTCTCTACATCGCGACACTCGGCACTGCTTGATTTACTGGGATCAGTTTAGTGCGCAACTCAGAGGGAGCCATATTTTCGATTTCCTCTAATGTATTCGCATCTTCAATACGAAACTTGCCCACCTGCGTGCGGCGCAATGCGCACAAGTGACCGCCACAACCGAGGCGCTCACCCAGATCATGCGCTAGTGTGCGAATATAAGTCCCCTTACTGCTACCGACGATAATCGAAATTTCAGGAAGTTTAAAATCCAGAATATCATAGCGGCTGACATGTATAACACGCGCTTCGCGCTCGATTGTCTTACCCTGGCGAGCCAACTTATAGAGCTTCTGGCCATTGACCTTCTTCGCGGAAAACATCGGCGGCGTCTGGTATTGATCGCCCATAAAGGTCGCCATCTCTTTTTCGACATCCGCTTGCGTCAATTCAGGCACAGGCTTGGTCTCAACGATCTCGCCATCAGCATCCTGCGAATCAGTCGCTTCACCGAGCTTCACCACGCCGGTGTATTCCTTATCCATGCTCATCAGAAACTGCGAGGCCTTGGTCGCTTTACCAACTAGAATCAGCAATAAACCGGTCGCCATGGGGTCAAGCGTGCCAGCATGGCCAATCTTTTTAATACGAAATACGCGGCGCATGCGCGCAACGATATCGTGTGAAGTCATCCCCTGTGGTTTATCAACCAGCAATACGCCGATCGGATCATCATTCGTTTGTTGAGACATAATTAAATACTTACTCTTAGTGAAAAAACTTAATCTTAATCTCTACTTCTTATTCATATCCTAGAACTCTAAAAATAGAGATTAGGAGTAGGGATTAGGATTACTCAGGCTGACCGAGTGCTTCGAGATGTTTGCCCAACGCTTCCATTAGTTGCGGGTAGAATTCTTTGATCGAACTATTCTCGACATTGAGTCCTGCGGCACAGGCATGCCCGCCGCCGTTAAAAAGTTTTGCGACTTGATCGACTCGATAAAACGGGTTTTTCGCGCGCAGGCTGCCTTTTAGTGACCCATCGCGATCCTCGATTAAAACCCCGATATCGACGCCGACAATTGAACGAGCATAATCGACCAGTCCTTCAGAATCATCGATGGTCGAACCAGTTGCTTCGTAGACACCATTCTCGATCAAGCCAACGCAGACGCGATTATCAAATTCCATGCTTAGCGAATTCAAGAAGTTCTGTAACAATTTAATCTTCGCAAAGGTCTCGCACTCATACAGTTCGTGCGCAGCAACGGACGGACGCGCGCCACATTCACAGAGTCGACGGGCAATCTCAAATGTTTCTGGCGTGGTGGAAGGATAACGGAATTGCCCAGTATCAGTAGCGATGCCGACATACAGGGCCTGCGCAGTCACTGCATCAATCTCATAGCCGAGGTCCATGTAAAAGCCGGCTAGGATCTCCGCTGTCGCAGATGCCGTGGCGATGATTAAGTTCGTCTGCGCATACGCTTTGTTCGAAATATGGTGATCCACATTTAAAGCCACTTCAGGGAAGAGCTCGATCAAGCGGTCACCGATGCGCTTTTTGTCAGCACAATCTACCGTCACCGCGACATGCCCATCGGGCTGAAAATCCGCTGCGAGCATTAAGGGCGTATCCCCAACAAAGGCCTTTAGTGTCGCAGGCACTTCATCGCGATTGAGGCCGACAGCGTCGATCCCTTGGCTGATCAATACACGCACCACCGCGACAATAGAACCAATGCAATCGCCGTCGGGTCGCAAGTGACCACACACGGCCACTTTCTTGCCTTTAAGTTGTTCGACGCTCGCTGCAAACAGCGGACTCTCGTTCGGAAAGAATTTAACTTTTGCCATTTTCATTATCTAGTTGGTCTAATAGGTCGAGGATGCCGGCACCCCGCTCCATTGACGGGTCATACATAAAGTCAAAGCGCGGGAAATATTTAAGTTTCACACGCGCCATCACACGTTGACGTAGCTCTTTGCCAACACGCTTAAAAAATGCCTGAGCCTCCTTAATATCCTTCTCATCGCCAATCACGGCATAGAAGATTTTGCATTGGCGCAGATCGGGTGAAGTATCCACATCACTAATCGTGATTTTGACCGATTGCACGCCACCATAGTAGCGCCGCAATTGCTCGCCTATCTCACGCTGGAGGAGCTCGTTTACACGGGAAATTCGCTTCGACATAACTTAAAGGGATGGAACCTATTCGAAAAAAATCGGCGACGCGCGAGCTCGCACGTCGCCGAGGAAAAATAATTAGCGCAGGGTCGGACGAATCTCAACCAACTCGAAGCATTCGATAATATCGCCTTCTTCGTAATCGTCGTAACCATCCACATTAATACCACATTCGAAGCCAGCACGAACTTCCTTCGCGTCGTCCTTGAAGCGCTTGAGTGTATCAATCTTACTTTCGTGAACGACTTCGCCGTTACGTAGCAAGCGTGCCTTGCGGTTGCGATTGATCGTGCCTTCGGTGACCATACAACCAGCAACAGCCCGGTTCTTACCCATACTGAAGACCTGACGAATCTCTGCGGCACCGAGCTTCTTCTCGCTCAATTCCGGCTCAAGCAACTCGGCCATGCACTCTTCGACTTGGTCGAGGAGTTCGTAAATAATATTGTGCTGAATGATGCGTACATTGTGATGCTTTGCTTGGCTCTGCACGCCATTATCAAGACGAACGTTAAAACCAACAATTGTTACATCGGTTTCACCCGCACTGGCCAATGCGATATCGCTTTTACTGATATGGCCGACGCCATGATCGATAACACGAATGTCGACCTTATCACTCTCGATCTGCTTAAGGCTATTGACTAATGCCTCGGTCGAACCGTGCACGTCAGACTTAACAATCACGCTAAGGCAGGCCTTTTTTTGCTGCGCAATTGCAGCAAACAAATCTTCAACAGTGACGCCACCCTCAGTCTTCGCGGATTGATCTGGAGCCACATTTTCTTCGCGCTTACGCTCAGTTGTCGATTCGGCAGCGGCTTTCTTTGCAGTCTTCTCGTTTTTCACGGAAGTAAAAGTCTTACCACCACTTGGCACTTGCGACCAACCGATGACCTTCACCGGGGTCGATGGCGGCGCTTCTTTGAGCACCTTACCATTCTCATCCTCCATGGACTTCACTTTGCAATAGGCTTCACCACAAATCAACGCATCACCCTTCTTCAAAGTGCCTTGCTCGACGATGACCGACGCAGTTGCACCACGACCTTCTTCGAGTTGTGCTTCGATGATGGTGCCGGAGGCTGGGCAATCTGGATTTGATTGAAGCTCTAAAACTTCAGTTTGCAGAAGAATCATATCGAGCAAGTCGTCGATATTAGTGCCTTTCAATGCCGAAACTTCGACTGCAATGGTTTCACCGCCCCAGTCTTCGGGTGCGATGCCTTTTTCTTGCATCTGCTGCTTCACGCGGTCGACATTCGCACCCTTCGCATCGATCTTATTGATTGCAACGATGATGGAATTGTTCGCTTCCTTGGCGAAGCGCAGTGCCTCTTCGGTCTGCGGCTTAAACGCGTCGTCCGCAGCGATTACGAGAATCGCGAGGTCAGTCACGTTGGCTCCACGCTCACGCATCTGCGAGAAAGCGGCGTGGCCTGGGGTATCGAGAAAAGTAATCTTATGCTCCTTGTGTTCGATCTGGTAAGCACCGATGTGCTGAGTGATCCCGCCGGCTTCACCAGCGGTCACATTGGCCTTACGGATCGTGTCGAGCAGCGTGGTCTTACCGTGGTCAACGTGGCCAAGGATACAAACAACCGGCGGACGAGGCTTGAGAAAGCGCGGGTCATCGTCTGCAACTTTTGCGACCTTCTCCTTTTCAGCGACCTCGGCTTGAGTCTCGCCACGATGGTGAATCTCCAGCTTGAAGCCATGACGCTTGGCAATCTGAATCGCGATGGGTTCTTCGATGGTTTGATTCATCGATGCAAAAATGCCCATTTCCATCAGCTCAGAAATGAGCTTGAACGGCTTCACTTCAATCTCAGTGGCGAAATCGCGCACCACAATCGGAGGCTTGGCGTGAATGATGCGCTCAGTGCCTTCAGCGGCTTCAGTTGATACTTCGCCATCAATCGGTGCTTCCACATCAGTCGCGGCAGGCGTCACTTCGACCTTGCTCGCGCCCACAGATGGAGGTTTTGGTGGGCCAGGAGGCTTCGGTGGGCCAGCAGATGTCGGCGCTTTACCCACTGTAGGTTTGACTGCAGGTGCTTTGGTAGCCGGCGTTTTGGGTGCCGCTGGTGGCGCAGATTTAAGGCCCGCAGGAGCGACTCCCGGAGGTGATGTGTTTGCACGCGGTGCTTTACTTATCGGGGCAGGTTTTGGTGCTGCTGCCACTGGCTTCGGTGCCGCTGCCTCAGTTGTCTTCGACTTATCAGCTGCAGCCGCAGCCTCGCGCTCAAGCTTGATTTCGGCAGCGCTCTTGACGAAGACGCCATCTGGCAAGATCGGCCCTTTCGGCGGTTCCGCTGCCACAGTAGCTTCGCCAGCAGGTACGTCCTCAGCTTTATGCGTTGAGGCGAACTCTTCTACGAGAGACTCGGCGGATATATTATCGACGGTACTGGAAGCGCTTTTGACTTCGAACCCGCGACTACGGAGGAGCTCAATGAGCTCTTTATTCTCCATTCCGACTTGTTTGGAAAGCTGATGTATACGAACACTCATGAAAGAGTTACTACTTAATATCTGATAGATGGATGGAAGGCTTGGCGACTACTTGGATTATGCGTTTTGCTCTAGGTATGCGGCAACTTTAGCCAGCACGTCGCTGGCTTCTTCTTCACTAAATTCTGCGTCGACGAGATCGCCAACAGATACGCCTTCGAAGGCTTCGGGACTAATTAAGCCAATTGAAACAAGGCGTTCGCCAATCGCGGGCTCAATGCCGGGAATCATATTGATGCCCTGGAGCGCCTTCGCGACTTTTTCATCGAAGCCCACTGCTTCCTTCTCTTCTTTGCCGATGTCGAGCTTCCAACCGATCAGGCGGGAAGTGAGCTTGGCATTGAAGCCACGGCGGCCAATTGCAATCGAAAGATCATCTTCAGCCACTTCGAAGTGGATGCGACGATCGGCCTCGATCACCTTGATGTTTTTCGGTACCGCAGGCGATAGCGCTTCTTCAAGCAACTGAATCGGATCGCTGTGATAGCGAATGATATCGATCTTCTCGCCACCGAGTTCACGCACGATAGTTTTGACGCGGGCACCACGTGCACCGACGCATGCACCGACAGGATCAACCTTCGGGTCGGAACTATTCACGGCAATCTTCGTGCGGTAGCCAGCTTCGCGAGCCATCGCTTCGATGCTCACGGTGCCATCGGCGATTTCCGTGACTTCGAGTTCGAACAAGCGGCGCACAAAATTGATGTTTGAACGAGAAAGAATGATATCTGGACCGCGATTGGTTTGCTCAATCTTCAGCAGCAGGCAGCGAATGCTTTCACCCGGCGCATAATCCTCACCCTGCACGCGCTCGCGTGGTGGCAGAATCGCCTCGGCCTTGCCTAAATCGATGATCAAATCACCGCGCTCACGGCGCCGTACGATACCGGTGACGATGTCGCCAACAGTATCTTTGTAATCGTCGTAAATGCGGTCTTTCTCAAACTGGCGGATCCGTTGCATGATCGCCTGACGCGCAGTCTGCGCTGCGATACGGCCGAGATATGCTGGGTCGATCTCTTTTTCGATGGCGCCGCCAATCTCCACATCGGGTTGAATGGCACGCGCCTTTTCAATGTGAATCTCGAGCTCTGCATCGCCCACGGAGTCAACCACATGGAGGCTGGACCACGCCTTCAAGGCGCCCGTTTTGGGGTTAATTTCAACACGGATATCTTGCCCAGCAGCGATGCCTTTTTGGGCAGCAGCAGCAATCGCAGAAGAGATGGCTTCGATCATATCGGCGCGATCGATGCCCTTCTCCTTCTCCATGTATTCTAAGACTGATAAAATTTCGTGACTCATTGCGGCAGAAAATAAAAAAGCGGACTTAAGCCCGCTTAAAAAAGATGTTGCTAGGTTAATTTAAGAATTCAGAAAGCTAAACGGCCTCCGTCGCTTGTCAAGTGTCGGTATGCGGGCAATTGAGATAGTTTAAGCGCATGAAATCTAAGTGAAATAGGCATTTTTACCCGTTGGTCTACCCCAGCAGCTAACCACACACAGGAATGCCGGTGCCACTCGGCCAATCTGGCCTCCGTTGTCAGGCGGGGGAGATCGGCATTCAGCACGTGGCCTGCTCCAATGCTCCCCGATCTTACGATCGAGGCTACTATGCACGCGTGGCCTCCGTCGTCAGACGGGGGGGATCGGCAGCCAGCGCGTAGCCTGCTCCAATGCTCCCCGATCTTACGATCGAGGCTACTATGCACACGTGGCCTCCGTCGTCAGACGGGGGGGATCGGCAGCACACGTGGCCTCCGTCGTCAGACGGGGGGGGATCGGCAGACCTGCTGGTTTTACCTTGCCGTGTGCGACAAAAAGATCATCTTCCCCCCTCCAACAGCTGGCCCTGCTAACGAATTCCCAGGGCCGCAGCCATTCGGCAACCACTGAATTCATGAACAGCGTCCTGATTTATTCTGGCGGGCTCGACTCGACCGCTCTGCTTTACCATCTGCGTGCCGCAGGCCACACCGTGCATGCGCTCTCCGTCAACTACGGGCAACGCCACAGTTGCGAGCTCAGACATGCCGCCGAGATCTGCAAAGCCATCGATGTGCCGCATCAAACCGCCGATCTCTCCGCGATTCAGCCCCTCCTCGCCGGCAGCAGCCTAACCTCGCCCGAAATCGACGTTGCTGAAGGCCACTACACCGAGGAGTCAATGAAGTCCACCGTGGTGCCGAATCGAAATATGATCCTGCTCGCGATTGCCGCCGGGCATGCCCTTTCGATTGGCGCTGAGCAGATCGCTTACGCTGCCCACAGCGGCGACCACGCGATCTACCCCGATTGCCGCAACGAGTTTGCCGACGCCATGGCCGAAGCCATCCGTCTGTGCGACTGGAGCACGGTCGAGCTCAGCCGCCCCTTTGTCGACTGGACCAAAGCCGACATCGTGCGCCGCGGCGCCGAACTGAGCCTGCCCTTTGCGAAAACCTGGTCCTGCTACCAAGGCGGCGACCTTCACTGTGGCCGCTGCGGCACCTGTATTGAACGCCGCGAAGCCTTCGACCTCGCAGGCGTCACCGATCCCACATGCTACGCCGCCAACGCGCCGAGCGTTAGCGACCTGCGCGCCAACGACTGGCGCCTGTAAATTATCCACTCTCTTACTTTTACACCTTCCGACTTTTCAAAAAAATGCTCATCTGTAAAAAAACCTACCGCGACATCCCGTTCGCCCACCGCCAGCACTGCCATGACGGGCACTGTGCCTTTATCCACGGCCACAACTGGGGTATCACGCTGACCTTTGCCTGCAGCAAGACCGACAGCAATGGCTTCGTCGTGGACTTCGGCAAACTCAAATACCTAAAGACCTGGATCGATCAACACCTCGACCACGCCTGCCTGTTTAATGCGGACGACCCGGAAACTGCAGCGCTCCTGGCCAACGCGGGCGACCTATTCAAGCCCTACATTCTACCCGACTGCTCCTGCGAAGGCATCGCCCAACACCTGCACGGCATCTTCGACCAGATGGTACGCGCCGAAACCAGTGGCCGTGTGTGGGTCACCGAAATCGAAATCATCGAGGACTCGAAAAATAGCGCCGCTTACCGCCCCGAGTAGCCAAGTCTCAAGCCTCAGCCCTCAGCCCTCAGCCCTCAAGCCTCTCCAAATGCTCCCGATCCACGAACAGTTTTATACTTTCCAAGGCGAGGGTGCGCACGCAGGTCGAGCCGCTTACTTCATCCGCACTTTTGGCTGTCCCGTGCATTGCCCGTGGTGCGACTCCGCTGGCACCTGGCACCCGGACTACATCCCCAAGCACATTGACCGGCTCGAGCCCGCAGCCCTCGCGGCCGAAGTCGCCGACACCCGCGCCGAGTTTACCGTGATCACTGGCGGCGAACCTGCCATCCACGATCTCAGCGCGCTCACTGCCGCACTGCACGCGGTGGGCCAACAGACCCACCTCGAAACTAGCGGTGCCTTTCCGATCCGCGGCGCATTCGACTGGATCACCCTCAGCCCCAAGCGCTGGAAGCTGCCACTGGCCGACAACGTCGCCCGAGCCAATGAGTACAAGCTCATCATCGACCGTCCTGAAGCGATCGCCGAATACGTCGACGCCCTGACCGAGCGCGGCGGCGCGCTGAGCGCCGAGCATATCGTCTGGCTGCACCCCGAATGGTCGCAGCACAACAACCCAGCGGTGCTCAACGCCATCACCGAATGGATCAAGACCCACGGCGCCCCCTACCGCGCCGGCTGGCAGTTACACAAAAACTACGCCGCCGATTGTATGGATCAACGCAGCGTCCCCGCCGCCCCACTCGGCGGTGATCCGGAGCTAGGGTTTTAGCAGTTCGTGGACTGCTCCAATGCTCCCCGATCTTACGATCGAGGCTACCATGCATACGTGGCCTCCGTCGTCAGACGGGGGGGATCGATGCATACGTGGCCTCCGTCGTCAGACGGGGGGGATCGATGCATACGTGGCCTCCGTCGTCAGACGGGGGGGATCCATGCATACGTGGCCGCCGTCGTCAGACGGGCGGGATCCATGCATACGTGGCCGCCGTCGTCAGACGGGCGGGATCGGCAGCCAGCACCCGCACGACTCCAATGCTCCCCGATCTTACGATCGAGGCCACGCAGCGACAAAAAAGCCCTCGGGTTACCGAGGGCTTTTGAAAATCTTTGTCTGCAGAGTGCCGGCAGGCGTCACTCTGCGATCGCTACGCTCTAGTCGCTAGCGGATCTCCACCAACTCACACTCGAAGATCAGTGTGTCACCCGGCTTGATCGCACCACCTGGACGCGGGGTGTTGCCGTAGCCTAGCTCGCTGGGGATGTAGAGGACGATCTTACCGCCCGCACCGATCTTAGTCAGGCCTTCGCCGAAGCCTTTGACCACACCATTAAGTGGAAATTCGGCGGGCTCACCACGATCGTAGGAGCTATCAAACTGTGTGCCGTCGATCAAAGTGCCCTTGTAGTGTACCAGCACTTTATCAGTCATGGTGGGCTTCACCTCCGAGCCTGGCTCGAGTACCTTGTAGTGCAATCCGGACTCGCTCGACTGCACCGCGGCATCCGCACTCAAGCCGGCAATGAAAGCCTCGCCAGCGGCAATATTCTCAACTGCCAGCGCCGCACCTGCTTGTTCCGCAGCCGCTTGAGCAGCAGCTTGGGCAGCTTGCGCGGCTGCTTGAGCCGCTTCAGCGCGTGGCTGGATGAATGCTTGGAATGCAGGCATCTTGGCCTCCATGGCAGGATCCATTGCCGTGGCGAGCGCACCCGCAGCAAAACCCTTGGCGATTAATTCAGCATCGTCAGCACCAAACCCGAGCTGTGCCAGCCCAGACTGCAGCACCATGACCATGCCGATTTTGTCTAACGCATCCGGCGTAATAGCTGGCAACTCTGCCGCTTCAGCTTGCACCGCTTCGGCACGCGCTTGCGCTTGGCCAAAGGCCGCTTGCATCGCTTCCTGCGGAAAGTCCTGTACGTTCACTTCGCCCGCGAGACCTTTTTGCAGACCTCCTGCCATTGCAGCGATACCAGCTGCATCCAGCTTCAGCGTTGCCACGCCGCCACTTTGCGCGGTCAGGTAACCGAGCATTTCAATTAGTTCAGCTTCCGACACTTCGACTGCAGCGACAGGCGCAGCGGCAACAACCGGGGCAGCGACCGCTGGCACCGTAAGCGGCTCGGTCACGGCGACCGTGGCGGGCTCTGCCGCCACGACTTCTGCCACAGCTTCAGCTTCAACCGCTTCGACCGCTTCGACTGCCGCAGGCGCGGGCTCGGTGTCGGCAATCACCACGACTTCAGCAGGCGCGCTGACGTCGGCAGTAGGCTGGGCACAAGCAGCAAAAAATAAGGTAGCGGCAGCCAACAGAATGGCTGTGCCCGTGGGTAGATGGATTTTTTTTAACATATGAATTATCTATTTTGTTTGGAATTAAAAGAAGGAGATAACCTTTAGTATGCTGCCGAAAGGTCAATACGCATCACGCAAAATCCGCCAACTAAGCGGCGCCGCTCTGCAGTGTGTCAGGCCAGCGTCCGAAGTGTTCCCGTCTGCCTGTGTTTCGGGCACAAAAAAGCCCCGACCGCAGTCGGGGCTTTTGAAATTTTAATTTGAGTCGAACTAAGCGCGACGACGGCGAACCATCACTGCACCCAAGGCACATAGACCAGCGAGTGCTGCGAATGTAGATGGCTCAGGAACGGCTGCTACTGTTAAGTTAGCCGACCCAGTAACCGTTGAAAACTCTGAACCGAACCCAAATGTACCCGCATTATTTGCTGGAATCGTCCAATCTTCCGAAGTGTCAAAGCCAAATTGTTCACCACCAACAGTTGTTACACTTGCGCCAGAAGTACCATTAAAGTACAGCAAAGCAAATGAATAACCAGCTGATGAACCAGCATCGTTGATACTGAAGGTTGCATTACCAGACGCAACCGAGGCGCCGGGGCCAAAACTTTGCGATGCATTGTAAGCAAAGACATAATCATTTGTCGCACCGATCAATGAACCATCAGCAAAAGTCAAACCAGCTACAGTAGCATCGAAATCAAATCCGTCCCCTCCGTCCGCTATTAAGTACGTGGAAGACCCAGCGGTTAGATCTGTCGTGCCGTCAGCAGCAAAAAGTGACGTTGAGGCAAAGCCAGAGAATGTGATAGCTGAAGCTGCGTTCACAATTAAAGCTGCTCCAAGAAGTATAGTTTGTATTTTTTTCATTTGTAGATTTTTTGATATATTCTGTTAGTAAAGAGTAATTATTTCAGACTGTTAAAGATAATATTATAGTGAGTAAGGGACTGCTGGCGCCCACTCAGCAAGACTGGGCGATGCGGCAGCCTTACGAATCCAAAACGCACCGCCCGCAGGAATTTCAATTGCACCAGATGCAGTCAAAGAACCCACTTGATACCAACCAGCAGTGTTGCTCAGAATAACGCTAGATCCGTCGTGATAAAAATATGAAGCCAGAGAACTTCTGTTAATTCCAGTACCTTCGTTGGCAAATAATAGCACCTGATCACCTGGACTGAAAGGGTTTGGACTAGAAGTAACAACATCGGTCAAACCAGAAGCATCGAGTGACAAAGCACTAGGGTATGGATTGACGAGTTGATTATCCTGAGCCGACGCTGCACTGACAACTCCTGTCCCAACTATTTCTACTGGCACTGAACCAGACACTACAACATCAAAGTCTGATCCCGATTGATTACGAATTGTGAAGTAAGTTTCAGGTGTGAGCCTAACTGCCCCAGCACTTGTAAGTGCTCCAGTCTTATACCAACCAGCAGTGTTGCTAAGAATAACGCTAGATCCGTCGTGATAAAAATATGAAGAAGCTGAAGACAAATTAATGCCAGTCGCTTGTAAATTGTTTAATAACACCTGTGCAACAGGACTAAATGGGTTAACAGAAACCGCGAAACCACTTGAAGATGGAAATAACGTGTCAAGAGTCCAAAATTTAATAACCTTAAATTCGTCGCCAGTAGTCACACCCAATGCAGCAACATCTGTTTCCAAAACAACAGAATTAGTTGTCGTATCTACAACTTCATACCACTGCCCATCCTTGGCACCAGTAGTGAACAGAACATAGTGTGTAGCATTGTAAGCATCTTCAACAAGGGTACTAGCAGTACTAACTACCGCACCCGCCACTCCTGATGCCGAGCTAGTGAGCGCAATTTGTTCAGACAGCACAGTGCCAACAAAGGTGTCGCTGGCATCTGCCGCAGTTGATGTCACATACCCAACCGGGGCAGTGGTTGCGGTTTGAGCCGTAAGCGAGCTAACCGAAAGTAGCGCAGCTCCAGACAGCAATGCGATAAGTTTTTGAGAGGTATTCATCATATTTATTTTTGTTGGGGAATTAATTGTTACTAAACTATCTTAGACTGCTTATGTGAATAGGGAATGCACTGTTTGATCAAAGATTTGACTGAAAAACCGTAGGGGCGGCTCTCACCTAAAATACCGGCGAGCAACACATGAACGCATCATTCAAAGCGTATTGCAAGTTTTTTTTATTTTTTTTTAATTTATTTAAACGATTTACCTAGAGGCTAGCAGCAAACAAGCACAGCCGGCGTCTATTTGCCGATCGAATCGAGAATCGACGGCACTGGCGTGGCATTCGGATCAGGGAAGAGCGACTGGCTGGAGCCACCGCCAGTCAACTGCGGGACGAGCGTAAACGCAGAAGAGCCAATACCTGCGGATGACGAGGCTCCTGCGGCAGATACATCCTCCAGCGCCCAAGCGGCGCCCGCAGCCCTATTATTTAGTTCCGCAGGCCGAGTGAAGACGTTCCAGGTAAGCCCCAAATTTGTGGTAATCGCCTTAATCCGCACCGCATGCCTGAACTGACCATCCACCGTCATGCGGCTCTCGACCGGAATCGCTAAGCCCTCCAGCATCTCGGTCTCCACGTGCGTCGTGACCTCAAGGTCGCCCGTCACGGCATTGGTGGTGATCCGCTGGCGCTCCGTAAACTCCCGAGCGTCGATCGCATAAATAATCTGCTGCTCATTCGGCAAAATGACGCGTATATCATAACAGTTCACCCCTTCGACCTGACGCTTGCCAAGCAGCTCGATCCGCTTGCCTGGCATGGTCGAATAGAGCAGATGTTCGCCGGTGGTGGCATCGCGAATGAAGTTGCGCGCCTCGGCCGGCGGCATCGCCACCGCGCCAATGAGATCGGCAGAACTGAGCTGCCAAGCATCGGTGCCGTCGTAAGCCATCACCAGCCGCCCAGCGCGCTTGCCCATCAAGACAATTTTGCAGTAATCCGGCTTTTTCTTATAGGCGACAAACCGAAACTCATCCTCCTTTAAGCGCAAAGTGCCCTCAAAGCGGATGCTCTCGATGCTGGCCCAATGCGC
>Ga0206130_10004260_pt1 | contig 17843 bp, 18 predicted proteins | sample Helgoland_Spring_9_FD_148637 | JGI IMG/M metagenome (GOLD analysis project Ga0206130, IMG submission 148637) | Pelagic subsurface seawater microbial communities from Kabeltonne, Helgoland, North Sea - Helgoland_Spring_Bloom_20160512_1 | ecosystem: Environmental > Aquatic > Marine > Epipelagic ... | reverse complement strand
CAGCCACGCCTCGCCGGAATGTCCGGGCTCGATCCATGAGGGCGGTGAACTAGGCTACTCGCTCAGCCATTCTTTCGGAGCCGTGTTCGACAATCCCGATCTCATCGTCGCCTGCGTGGTCGGCGATGGCGAGGCGGAAACCGGACCTCTGGCCACCGCATGGCATTCCAACAAGTTCCTCAATCCGGTGACCGACGGTGCTGTGCTGCCGATCCTCCATCTCAATGGCTACAAGATCGCCAATCCGACGATTCTCGCCCGCATCACTCGCGAGGAGTTGGAACAGTTGCTTCGCGGCTACGGGTGGACCCCCTATTTCGTCGAGGGTCACGAGCCCGAGCCGATGCACGAGGCCATGGCCACGACGCTCGACACGGTGGTGGAGCAGATCAGGAAAATCCAGCACGATGCTCGCCAAGGCGGTTGCCATGAGCGTCCGCGTTGGCCAATGATCGTCCTTAATTCACCCAAAGGCTGGACGGGGCCGAAGGTGGTCGATGGGCAGCAGATTGAAGGCACCTTCAGGTCGCATCAGGTGCCCCTTTCCGACCCAGCAACCCATCCAGAGCATCTTGCGCTACTTGAAGACTGGCTAAAGAGTTATCGGCCAGAGGAGCTGTTCGACGGGCAGGGTGCGCTTATGCCTGAACTGGCCGAGCTGGCGCCTGAGGGCGAGCGTCGCATGGGCGCGAATCCTCACGCCAATGGCGGCATTCTCCTACACGACCTGCTCATGGCCGATTTCCGCGACTATGGGGTCGATGTGCCTTCTCCGGGTTTGCGCGGCATCGGCGACACGCGTGTACTTGGTCCCTTCCTTCGTGATGTGGCGGACCAGAATAGCAAACAGCGCAATTTCCGGGTCTTTGGGCCCGACGAAACACTGTCCAATGGCTTAGCGGCCCTGTTCGAGGTGACCAATCGCCAGTGGGACGCATCGACGCAGCCTAACGACGAATTTCTCGCGCCGACCGGTCGCGTGATGGAAATGCTCAGCGAGCATCAGTGCGAAGGGTGGCTGGAGGGTTATCTGCTGACCGGGCGGCACGGACTGTTCAACTGTTACGAGGCGTTCATCCACATCGTGGATTCGATGTTCAATCAGCATGCCAAATGGTTGAAGGTCACGGCGCATCTACCTTGGCGGCGAAAGATTGCCTCGCTCAACTATCTCCTGGCCTCGCATGTCTGGCGCCAGGATCATAACGGCTTCACGCATCAGGATCCTGGCTTCATCGATCATGTCGTCAACAAAAAGGCTGAGGTCGTCCGTGTCTACCTTCCGCCGGATGCAAACTGTCTGCTCTCAGTGATGGATCACTGCCTGCGCAGCCGCCACTACGTAAACGTTGTGATCGCAGGGAAGCACCCCGCGCCGCAATGGTTGACGATGGATGAGGCGGTCAGTCACACCAGCGAAGGCATCGGCATCTGGGGATGGGCCAGCAACGACCAGGACGCAGTACCCGATCTGGTTATGGCATGCTGTGGTGACGTTCCCACGCTGGAGGCGCTCGCTGCCGTCTCCATCATGCGCGAACATTTACCCGAGCTCAAAATCCGGGTGGTCAACGTTGTCGACTTGATGAAGTTGCAACCGGAAACCGAGCATCCGCATGGACTGAGCGATGCAGACTTCGATGCGATCTTCACGCAAGATACACCGGTCATCTTTGCCTTTCACGGCTATCCTTGGCTGATACACCGGTTGACCTATCGCCGCACCAATCATCGCAACATGCACGTCCGCGGGTATAAGGAAGAGGGCACTATCACCACTCCCTTCGACATGACGGTGCTGAATGATCTGGACCGCTTCCATCTTGTGATCGATGCGATCGACCGCCTGCCGCAGACCGGTGAGAGAGGAATCAACCTGACGCATAAGCTCAGGGACAAGCTCGTTGAGCACCGGCAATACATCGACAGGCACGGCGAGGACATGCCAGAAATTCGCGACTGGCAATGGAGCGAGCGCAAATGATCGATGCGCACTCCACTAGACCCGCAGCTTGGAAATTGCGGCGCGGTGAGACGGGACAGGCTGCTGATCAGAATATCCCGCAACCGAGCCTCTTACAAAGCGGCCGCCCCTCCAGCTTGATACGACAAGAATTTGGTTGGACGCGGCCATGACGATCAGCATCGTTCAAATAGGCGGAATGCTGTCGGTGCTGAGCGCTCAGGGCGTTGAGAAGCAGCTCATGAAACTGGCCGGCATCAACAAGATCGAAGTCAACTACGTCAGCGGCAGCGCAACCGTGACCCATGACGACCAGTTGGCCAGTCTCCGGGACATCCAGAAGGCGGTAAAGGCGTGCGGCTATCATTGTTCCGGCGAGCTGCTGCCAAAGCACGTGTGTCAAACGGGCGTCAATCAATGAAGACCAGTTGGGAAACGCACTGGATCGTGAAGCAGGCAAGCGCGCCTATAACGCGGCCGAAGGAAACACCATGAAAACGAGCGTTATCGAAGTCCATCACATGCTGGCTGTATTGAGTCTCGATGAAGTGGAATCGCAAGTCGGCGACGTGCCGGGTGTCGAGAGCGTCACCGTAAATTACGCTGCAGGTAGCGCCACAGTGCGATATGATGAAACCCGGCTTAAGGTCGGCGATATCAAGTCGGCGATACACTTGCGCGCAAACGAGCCTACTTCTCTCTCGGCCAAGCAAGCAACAGAAACGCCAGAAGACTTTCCGGCGCTAACGTCTCCACATACGACGCCCGCGCCCGCGCCCGCGCCTGCAGCAAATCGTTCGTCTGACACGTCCGCGACCGCTCCTACGTCCGAACCGAACCTAGCGGCGGCTGCTATCGATACCGACGCCGCGCCCGACACGACCCTTTCAGTTCACGATGCCGCAGCTCACAACGACCACACCGCCCCCGACGGGCAGCCCGCCAAATCAGCGGAAATGGCGCACGAGATGGGTCATGGCGGCGGCAAGGATCTGTCGGCCATGGTCCGCGATATGCGCAACCGCTTCTGGATCTGCTTGGGGTTCAGCGTACCGATCTTTGTTTACGCCCCAATGGGCGGGCTTTTTGCACCGCCATCACCGCCTTTTGGACTGCAGCTCAACCTATGGCTGTTTTTCTTGGCCACTGCCGCCGTCCTCTATCCAAGCTGGCCGTTTTTCGTCGCCGCCTGGCGTGCGCTCAAAAATGGCGTGCTCAATATGGCGGTGCTTGTCGTGCTGTCGGTGGGCACGGGATACTTGTTTAGCGTCGGCGCTACCTTCTTCTTCAAAAGTGACCAGTTCTTCGAAGCCGTTGCCGTCCTGCTCGTCTTCATCCTGCTTGGGCATTGGCTAGAAATGCGCGCCCGCTCGGGGGCCTCCACAGCGATTACCGCGCTGATGGACCTCGCACCACCTAAGGCCAATGTCCTTCGCGATGGTAAAGAAGTCGAAGTGTCGACCGCTGAAGTCGTGGCTGGGGACATCGTGGTGATCCGGCCGGGCAACAAGATCCCGGTCGACGGCACCGTCGAGCAAGGCGAATCGCTTGTCGACGAATCGATGCTCACTGGCGAATCGATGCCGGTTCAGAAGGGTCCAGGGGCCACGGTGATCGGCGCGACGATCAACACCAACGGCAGCTTCCGCTACAAGGCAACCAAAGTGGGCGCTGATACCGCGCTGGCGCAGATCGTGAAGCTCGTGCAGATGGCCCAGAATTCCAAAGCGCCCTCGCAATTGCTCGCGGACAAAGCCGCGCAGTGGCTAGTCGTCGCCGCAATTGTCATTGGTTTGGCGACTTTTGCGGTATGGTTCTGGTGGATTGGGCAGCCGCTGCTGTTCGCCGTTACGCTGACCATCACCGTTTTCGTCATCGCTTGCCCGGACGCTCTCGGGCTCGCCACGCCGATGGCAGTGATGATCGGCACCGGGATGGGCGCCGCGAATGGCATCCTATTTAAGAATGCATCCGCGCTGGAGGATGCCACCAAGCTTGATGTCATGGTTTTCGACAAGACCGGAACCCTCACCGTCGGCAAGCCCGAAGTCGTGGAAATGGTTACGGCGGAAGGAGTCACGGACGATGCGCTGCTGCTGGCCGCCGGTGCAGTCGAGCAGGGGTCAGCCCACCCGCTCGCGCAGGCGATCCTCTCCCGCGCATCTGAGCTTTCGATCGTTACGCCGACTGGATTCAAGAGCATCAGTGGTATGGGTGCGCAGGCGGAAACCGCCGAGGGCACGGTGTATCTTGGCAATCGACTGCTGATGGATACGGAGAAGCTCGAGCTGGGAGCCCTTGAGGCCGAAGCTACAAGGCTGCAGGGCGAAGGCCGAACCGTGGTCCATGTGGCCCAGAATGGTCAGGTAATCGGACTGATCGCTATTGCCGATGCTGCAAGGCCGACCGCGAAGGCAGCCGTGGCCAAGCTGCGCGAGCGCGGTATTGAGGTAGTTATGCTGACTGGCGACAACGCCGGTACCGCGAAGCGTATCGCCGAAGACTTGGGCATCGAGAGCGTCATGGCCGACGTTTTGCCGGGCCAAAAAGCCGAGAAGGTGAAGGAGCTTCAGGACGCTGGCAAAAAGGTCGGGATGGTGGGCGACGGGGTCAATGACGCGCCTGCGCTTACTCAGGCGAATGTCGGCTTCGCCATCGGCGCCGGGACCGACGTGGCGATGGAAAGCGCCGACGTGGTGCTTATGAAAAGCGATCCATACGACATCGTTGCTGCGATCGAATTATCGCGCGCAACCTTGCGCAAGATGCACCAGAATCTCTGGTGGGCGGTGGGTTACAACGTGATCGCGTTTCCGCTCGGAGCGGGTGTCCTCTTCCCATTCGTTCTCAGCCCCGCGGTCGCCGCGCTGTCGATGTCGGGCAGTTCAGCCGTTGTAGCAATCAATGCCTTGCTACTGAAGCGCACGAAGCTAGCGGGTATGCGACGAGCCTCTTCGGCCTGACTGAGGCCACTAGAGGAGGTGTCCAGTGTTGTCTCGACTTTCGGCCATCGGCACCAACTTGCGATCGGGTGGCGTGCCGGGTGGTGATGGATCGGGTTCTAGCCTGCTCGCCTTAAAGGAACCTGCCATGCTGTTTTCCAGGTTGGGAGTCCGCGGACATCGACGCATTCAGCAGCCGCTGTTCGTTGGAGGGCTTGGCGAACACGGTGGTCCCTGGGGCCGCGCCGCAGCAGCGTCGGAATCTATGCATGCGCGGCAACGGGCAATCGCTAGCGCGCGCTCTTGAGGATTGTGTTGAACTCTACCGCGGTCAATCTGGCACCGCCGATAAGCGTGCCGCCGGAGGCATGTCCGGAATCGGGGGCGCAATACAGGGCTTAATAAATCTGCCATAGAAGATCCGGATCGACAGCGCGATGCTGCAAACCCGCCTGTCCAATGCCACCTGCAAATAATCCACCGCCGCAACAATGGAATCAATTTAAAAAATTCAAAGGTTCGGGTAGCAAGGTCCAGCAAACATGTGTTTCTCCGCAACAGCAAGTTTTACCGCTGGCGCCGGCCTGTTGCTTGTTGGTGGGGTGACCACGCGGCTTGTCAAGCGTCACAGCGAATTGCCGTACGCTGCAATCCCGATCCTGTTCGGTATTCAGCAAATTATCGAAGGCACACTCTGGTTAACGTTTCCTGACAAAGCACCGGTTCTCAACACAGTGCTGACATACGGTTTTTCGATATTTTCGCACGTCCTCTGGCCGACTTACGTGCCGATTGCCATCTATTTCATTGAAGTGGTGGCATGGCGTCGCAAAGCAATTTTAGCAACGGCTGCAGGTGGGAGCATTGTAGGACTTTACTTACTTTATTTTCTTATTAGCCTGCCTATCCGAGCCGAGGCGGCTACCGGACATATTGATTATGTCTCGCCGCACTTCTACATCCAGATTGTCATGGCGTTATACGTATTGGGAACTTGCGTAAGCCCGCTCTTGTCGAGCCAGCGCTGGGTCAAATTGTTCGGCGTGGCGGCGATCGTTTCTTTTTCGGCTGCCGCCGCGTATTACCTTGCCTGGTTCATATCGGTCTGGTGTTTCTTCGCTGCGGTCATGAGCGTCATGGTCTTGATGTTCTTTTTGCGACGCCCGTCTGAGCCTGTTGAACCAAACTGAAATCCCGCTGTTTGTCCAGCTCGCAACCTTGGGCCATCTTGTTGTTAAATGCTGGCGAACAGCGCGGATGTGCCACGCTGACGCGACTAGTGACAATAGAATGATCAGAGCAACGGACTGAAAAGGCGTGCGATGTTCTGCGCCAGTTTCGCCGTCAAACGACGGTCATTCCAGATGTTAGAATCGAGCGGATCGCTGGCAGCAATGTTTTTCTGCTGCTCGGCCCGAAGCTCTACAGCGACCGCAGGGTCGTAGCAGACAAGGCTTGCTTCTGCGTTGAGGTTAAAGGACCTCATATCGAGATTGAGCGAGCCGATTATGACGATCTCGTCATCGACACTCACGTGCTTGGCGTGAAGTAAGCCGTCGCGGTAAAGATGGATTACGACACCTGCGGCGAGCAGCTCGTGATAATAAGACCGCTGCGCCAAGGCCACGAGCCAAGAGTCGCTGATCCGTGAGAGAACAAGCTCGACGTCGACGCCTCGAAGCGCAGCTGCTTGCAGCGCTAGTCTCAACGCATCGTCGGGAACGAAATAAGGGGTGGTGAGAACAACCTTGCGCTGGGCGCCGTGCACGAGAGCCACTATCAACAGCCCCGCGCTGGCGAGGCGATATTCGGGACCGCTTGCCAAGAGCTGCACGGCGCTGCCGCCTTCTGAATGCTCATGCGGGAAGAAGTGAATGTGCGCAATCGCGCTCCCTGTCTCAAGGAACCAGTCGGCAGCAAAGATCGCTTGCAGTTCCAAGACGGCGGGCCCGACTATACGCACGACGAGTTCTTTATTGATCAGGCCGGTCGAAGAGGCTTCGTCGATGATATTCTGAGATCCGATATAACCTGTCCGCCCGTCGATAACGGCAATCTTCCGGTGGTTGCGGATGTCACCACGCATCGAATGAGGGCGAAGGATCGAGACAGGGAGCGCGCGCTCGGCTCGAATGCCGCCCGCCCGTAACTTGCTTATGACGCCCGAGGCAGATGCGTACGATCCGACGGCGTCGATGAGCACGCGACACTCGACGCCGCGTTTCGCGACCGCCAGTAAAGCGGCTAATACTCGATCGCCGGTATCATCATTTGCAAAGATATAGGTTGCCAGATGAACATGGTTCTTTGCCCGCTCGATGTCCTGAACGAGGTGATTGATCGTCGATTGGTAGCTGGGCAAAAGGCAAATTACGTTGCCGCCGAGCACAGGGAAATGGCTGAGTCCTTCGATGAGGCGCGTCGCCGGGGCAAGATTCGCTGAAACTTCTGGTCGTGAACAATGGTGCGAATGTTCAATTTGTCGGGCTGCTCCTTCCAGCAAGGTTCGCGCCTTGCGGAACCTCTTTCGCCGCCATCGCGGCGATTTCGAACGACCGGCAAAAAGGTAAAAAACGAGCGTCGGAACCGGCAGAAAGAAAACGAACAGCAGCCAGGTCCGAGCCTCTTCGGGAGACCGCCGTGAGGTAACGACTACGAGCATGACGACGCGGATTGTCCACTCTAAAACCAGATAGGCCAAGGCAATGGGATCAGCGATGTTCATGGTGATGCGGTCTCTCGCAATAGTATTGCGCGGCGCCGCCGGTCCTTAACCCGTGGAAAAGCCCCCATAAGCGTCGGTTTATCTACCTTTTGATAAGGCACGTCCACCGTTGTTTTGTTAGCCATAAATACATTTCTGAGATCAAAAATCGCGCGATCGGTCAAATGATCACGGGTCTCCGATATCGTGTTCCGGCGATTGGCATGACCAACCTAGACAGACATCACAATTCTGCACTCGATAGTAATTCGTTATAATTCGCGTTAGTAGCGCATATGATGGATTTGACGGCTGGCTGATTGGCGCGACCTTGTGGACGATCAGGGAGATATTTGTTGTCACGAATATCGCAATCCTCTCAATGTGCCGGGCTCTGTCTATCTCCAAACCAAATTGCCGTCGACCTTTGCTGCCGGACAAGCCATTAGAGCAACCGCAGCGCATAAGATCAATTAGGACGCGAGAGGCTGCTCATGAAAGCTGAATGTTGAACCCTAATCTAGCGCCAGCCTCTTGAGCGCTGCGATCGTCGCTAACAATCAGGTTCGGATCGGCTCGTTACCCATTTACGTCATCGCTGCGATCAGCGAGTCCAGCTCGACGGTAGCAAAGGTCGTGGCGTTGTCGGCGATGGCGTACGGCAGCAACAACATGCGGTCATGGACGAGCGCCCCGCAGCTGTAGACAACATTGGGGACATAGCCGTAGCGTTCCGCTTCGCTTGGTTGGATTAGCGGGACAGTTATTCGAGCGAGGACTTTGGACGGGTCGTCCTTGTCAAGCAGGCACGCACCGATGCAGTACGTCCGCACTGAGCCGACGCCGTGTGTTATCACCAGCCAGCCCTCATCGATCTCGATAGGGGATCCGCAATTGCCCATCTGGATAAATTCCCAGGGCCAGCGGGGTGCAACCAGCTTTGCGCCGCCGTCCCAGCGATAGAGGTCATCCGAGGTCAGGAGCCAGATATTCTCATGGTCCTGACGTCCGAGCATCGCATAGCGGCCAGCAATCTTTCGGGGAAACAGCGCCATGCCCTTGGCACTTGCACCCCTACCCCCAAGTGCTGTCAGATCGAATGTTTTGAAGTCTTTGGTCCGTAGTAGTTCTTCGCGGAGGCTGTCACCACTAAAGGCGGTGTAGGTGCCGATATAGGTTATTTCGCCATCCTCACCGACGAACCTCACCAGCCGCAGGTCCTCGATACCGTGCCGCTGGTAAGCGGTCACGGGGAAGATCACGATTTCGGACAGGTCTCGGCTGTCTTCGCAAGTGAGCCGTATGCCCGGATCGTCGGGTGCGCCGCCGGGAATCTTCTCGATGCAAGGCGACATCGCCTGTTCGCTCGGCGCGTCAACGGCAATCGAGCCATCGGCGTTCAACACGCCAGTTCTGAAAGTGATCGAGGAGACGTGGCCTTCGCCGACGCCGCGCAGCGACAGGATGAAACGCAACGCGCCCGTGGGGACGCCCGCTTGGTCCGGAGCAGGCACGATGCTTGGGTTGAACAAGGCGGCTGCCTCGAAGGCATACTCCTCACTGAAATAAGCGCCGATCAGGTGCGCCTGATCGGAACTTACCGCCGTAGGGGCAATCTGCAGCCCGTTGACTTCGTGAAACCGTCGCAGCAACACACTCTCGATATTGAGATGATGCTCGCTCATCTTTGCTACGACGCCGTGTAGTTCTTCGGCGACAGTGCGGGGATCGAGGGCCAACACCCTGTCGGCAATTCGTTGCGCGCGCGTCCTGCCCCCAGCCGCGACTTCGGACTCATCGTCTGCAGGGGTGAAGGTTCGAATTACGACGCGTGTCGGGTCAGGCTGAAGCAGGACCTGCGATTGCGTGACGAGGCCATTGGTCATGTAGGCCACTTTACTGTCGGTGGAGACACGGCGATCGCCTCACCGCCGCTCACGTTGAAGTTCCGGTTTGAAAGATCATGATCCCGCACGGGCCTCACCGAATGCTGTGCCGACTACACGACGCAGTGGCACGAGAAGCAATGACGTCCAAAAGCCGTAGACGACGCACCATAATGCGCCCGCCACGACGCCACGAAGCGTCAACCATTCGAAGCCGGGCAACCACGGACTCCAAGCCCGATGCATTTCGAGATTGGCGGGAGCCGAAAGCCCAAAGACGATGCACGCAGCGTAGCCAAGAAGCAGAAACAGACTGAAAGTCGTTCCCCAGATAAGTATAGCGCGAACGCCAGAATCAAATCCCATCGCGACGTCTCCTTACGTTACACCTCGTTGATTACTAACTATTTATGCTTTTTACGAGCACGACCGTTACCTCAGATTTGAAAATGCCGTTCAGTCCAAGCGTCGCGGCTGTTAAATTGCAGCGATATCAGACTTCATCTCAATATACTGCGTCCGCGTTAGCTCGCCTGTCGCGTATCGCTCCTTCAGAATGCTCATAGCATCCTTGATTGCTGTGCCATCTACTCTCCGGTGCGCGCGATATGAGTAGTTCCAATTACCTAGGCTGGAGAACATCAGAAAGATGAATCCCAACCAGATTATCCATCCCCAACCAAACATGTATTGCGTCATAACAGACCCTCGTATTGTGATAGTGCGCGCACAGTTCGGCACGCATCTGTGAATTTCAGCAGCCGATTCTATATGCAAGAGGGCAAGCAAGCTGGCGAGGCACGGAATCTACGTAGAGCGGCGTCCCGCGTTTCGCCGATGCGCGGGATGCGTTCTGCAGAATGACAGTTCTGCCGTTCTCGACGACTGAAGAAGATCGGACCATGGCCTGTCCGGCTGATCGTTTCATCCCAAGCCCCGTAGCTCGGCAATTCTCAGACCGTTCGGTTGTCACCATGCTGTATGATTTCTCGCTTTCATACCGGGGTTGAAACCGAACTGCCGTCAAAGGGGCATCGGGGTTCCGGGACTGGCTTTGTTTCGGTTCCCGCACGCCCGGGGCCCCTGAACCGCTACCTTGTTCACTTGCAACTGCCGGCGGGGGCGAGGGATGAGGAGCTTGTTTTGCGTCGGGGGGACGTTGCGCTGACGCGTGCGGTGTCATCCTAAGTAGCCATTGCGGACGCGCCCGCGAGAGACGACCGCTCGGCTGTCTTAGCTGCCCCTCCCGCGCGGTCACGCCGCTCCCTGCAGTTAACAGGCCATGCAGAAATCTGGTCAGTTGGCGAAGAGTTTGAGGATCGGCCATATAGGTAACGTGTCGACCGCTCTTGCTTGCGGTGCCGGCGGTTGGGCGGCATGAAGCGGATCGAGCGGGGGCGCCTGATCTGCGGTTCTTAGATGTATCATCGCACGGTCTGAAGGTGCGTTCCTTTCGTGGGAATGGAAGGACTCAAGATGGGACAGGTTCGATCGTGCGATCCGACGCGATCATTCCCCTCGTGACGAAGCCCATCGTCAACGCGCGATCTGATCACTCCGGCTTTGGCAGTGAAAGCGCGCGAATGTGATCGCCGAGCCGATCAAGCGAGGCCGGCACTGATGAATAGATGATCGATCGTCCATCCTTCCTTCCTTTGATGAGGCCCGCCTTCTGCAGGATAGCCAGATGGGAGCTCATGAGGTTCCGCGGGAGCCCGACCAGTTCGGCGATCGCTCCTGAAGAAAGTCCGTCCTTACCAGCCACTGCAAGCGCCTTCAGCGTTTTGACCCTGCTGCGGTTGGCAAGGGCGCTGAGCACGAGGTGGGCTTCATTGTCGTCCATGCCTCGAAGCTATAGACAGAACAGGAAAGGCGCAACCCATCGTCCTGATTTTATTGAACCAAATATAATTGTTACAATAATAGTTGACATGTTCTTAACCCAGTCTATTTTGGGATGACCGAGGCCGGCTGCCGCTTCGGGTGATCCACAATTTCGACCGGTGGCTAGGAGATGAACATGGAACAGAGCGAAACGATCATGCTTCCGATCGACCAGCAGACAATCGTCGCTGCGGCCGACTATCCGGATCCGCTCGATCCCGACGAGGCCGGTGACGTCGCAGTGACGACTACGCGCCGCGGGCTGATCCGTCTCGCCCTCGCGGCATCCGAAACCGCTGCGCGGTTCGAACGCGAGGCGATCAGCCACGATCCCGTGGCGTGGATGCTTGCCCCCCGCCGGCTCTTCGGCGGCCTCTCCGCAGTCGATGCCTGTCTGGATCAGGCAGCCTGTCTGCGCACGGTGCTACTTCACGGGCTGTCCATGGGGCTGGATGCGGAGCCGCATGACGTCGATGAGCTGATCGATCATGACGTCGAGGACGATGTGCGCGAGATTTACTGCGATGCGGACGACTCCCCGCCTGCGCTTTTTTCGCCCAAGCTGTTTACCGCCACCTTGGAGTGCCGTTCGGAGCTTGAGATCGTGCAGAGGTTCGATGCAATCATTGCCGAAAGCATGTCCGACGCTCTAGTGGCCCTGAAGTATCGTCACGGCGCCGATCAAGTGGGAGAGCTGGACGTCCGGGAAGGCTTCGACGGTGCGGCGCCGTTGGCGGAGGCGTTGCTGTCCGACGCGTTGAGCGACATGCTCACGCAGATATCCGACGCCCCGGCTTCCCCGCTGGCGCGTGGGCTTTCGGTATCCGTCGAGCAGCGGTTCGCCGAATGAGGGCGCCGGCCGCGCCGCGCTTCGCCAGGGCCGTCGAGCGCATGGCTACGATCGTCGATACGCATCGCGACTATCGTGTTCTGCGCCGCATGCAGCCGATGAGCCGCGCGGGGTGGCTGTCGCTTCGCGGCGAGACCTTGATCGGCTGCGCGATCGACGTCGAGACGACCGGCTTGGAGGTCGGACGAGACTCCATCATCGAACTCGCATTGCAGAAGTTCTGGGCGGACGCGTCGGGCAAGATCATTATCGCAGGAAGGAGGCATTCGTGGCTCGAGGATCCCGGCAGCGCGATTACGCCGGAAATCACGGCGCTGACCGGGATCCGGACTGCTGACGTCCGGGGAAGGCGCATCATGGACCCGATCGCGTCGTCTTTGATTGCGGACGCGGATTTTGTGGTTGCACACAACGCGGCCTTTGATCGCCCTTTTCTTGAGAGGCGGCTTCCAGACGCGGCTGGACGGCCGTGGATCTGTTCCATGAAAGATGTCGATTGGCGCGGGTTCGGCTTTGAAGGGCGTACGCTGTCCCATCTTCTTTCGCAGATGGGGTGGTTCTACGACGCGCACCGCGCGTCGACCGACGTGACAGCCCTCCTTCATTTGCTGGATCACGGGCTATCACCTTTCGGCACTGCGCTCAGGCACGCAGTCAACGCCGGCCGCACGCCCAGTTGCCTCGTCGAGGCAGTGGGCGCCGCGTTCGAGACCAAGGATGTATTGAAGGCTCGTGGCTACCGTTGGAACCCTGCAAAGAAGCTCTGGAGCAAGGAGATCCCGCTCGATGCAAAACCTCAAGAACAGGCTTGGGCCGTGCGCTACGTCTACGCCGGATCGGGCGCTCCCCGGTTCCGTCCGTTGACGTGGGTTGAGCGATACGCCGACTGCTGACGGCCTCCACGAAACGAGCCGGTCCGCAACGGCGCGGGTTACGGGTTTCGGCCGAGGTAGGCATGGACCGAACGTTATGGTCTACGGGAATAAAAGGAGAGACGGGGTGGGCGACGAGATGTGGAACAGCGTTAACATCTACGGACCGCAAGCGGAAATCGAACGTTTTAAGCAGCTTTGTATCGTGCCGGTATCTGAGGACGAACCACCCAACAGAACTCTTGCGATGGATTTCGAACGCATCATACCCACCCCGGTCGGCGCTGAGATTGAGTTGGTGAGGCGCTTAAAGGCTTGGGAAACAAGCGAGAACGCTTGGAACTTCAGGGCGTCTGGAAATCAGGAGCGCGGGACCTACTCGTTCGCGTTCGATACCATTGGCAGGTTCCCGGTGCCGATTTTCAGACGTCTCGCCGAGTTGTTTCCGACGTTGGCGTTCGAATGCGACTGCATCGAGGAATGCGACGAATCCATGGGCTATGGGTGGTTCAACACCCCCGACGGTGGCGATGATTTCGTCGACGGATACGACGTACCCGATGGATATTGGGAGATGGGAGAGCCAATCAAGAGAGACACGATGGCCGAGTTGCGGCATCGCGCGCTGGTTGCGAGAATCACCCAAACGGTCCGGGAGGCGCACGCAGACGACGCCTGAAGCGGCCGTCGCCGTTTGCGACCGGACTCCATGCAGACGATGATGCGAATTCGAAGGCCAGCAAAAGAGTCGAAAGGATCGCAACATCTAAGTCGTGCGACCCAACTAGTCGCAAAATCTACCCTCGGTGCCTGAGATCGGCGGCCTTGGGGGCAAGCTGCAACGAAAGGGCCTCAATGTCTTCTCGGTGCTGCGCCGACAACCGTCTTGTCTGGAGATTAGGACGATCTGAATAAAGGCCGATCCAGCAGATGAGAGCGAACAGATCGGTGCGTCCGTCAATGATCTCGATGGCGCCGCTGTAGCGGTCTCCCGTCAGCGGCCTCCGCAGCCGTCCCCTGTTCCGGATCAGCTTCCCCTCGTCGTCCGCGAACGCCGCGATCAGTTGATCAATCTGCTTCGAACCGACGCGCGCTCCAAAATGGACCATCTCCCATGCAATCGGGTCCGCTACCGTCTTTGCTCCGAGTTGCGGCGGTCGATAACCGATCGTGGTCGAACGTGCCGAACCCTCGCGCGACGACGCCTTTGATGGGAAATAGATGCGCTGCGTCGCCGAGAGTTCTGGATCGACATAACTTCCGTAGGTCGTCCGTCCATTCATCGGCATAGTCCATGACGCGGGTAGCGGCTGCGGAACGCAGCTTGATGGAAGGGTTCCCACTTTCCAGAAGAACGAGGGTTGCTGCTCTGCGGACGTCTGACCGCGCAGGACGTAAAATATCCAATCTTTCATGGCGCTAATTGATCGATGTGGGGTTTACGGATCGTTTACGTCGGCAGTGGACTAGGATAATTGATCCACACTTCGTTGTCGAAGGGGCCGGAAGCTCGATTAGTAGCAAGCAAATACTGGACGATTGGGTTTGTTACGTCGGTCGTGACCGCATGAGCGAAACCGAAGCCCCCACGCTGATCGCCATATTTGGCGAAATGGGCGTCCCTCGCCGCACTTGCTGCGATCGCCGCAGCCTCGAAAGCCTCTTTGACAATCTCTTCGGCATTATCTGGAGGAGGTGCCAATTTAACGGGTTCGAGAAGCTGCGCCTCAGTGAGCCCTTCTATAGTTTGCGCGTTGATGTCGTTACCGGCTTCGACAGCAGCAACGACGTTCTCCAGAACGATGATGTGCGAACGCTCGATTAGCTTCCTGTCAAAGGGCGTGCCATAGTTGTTAGAGCCAGCTAGATAGAGCGCGGTAAGCAACTCTCGGACCTCTTGAGCTTCCTCCGTTGTCCACACGATCACGCAAACGCGACTAAAGGGTCGCCCCTCTAATCTGCCCTTAAACAATGGTAGTGCCGGTTTAGGCCCGATACCGTCGAACCCCTCCGCCCAGACTTCGTCCAGTTTATCGTTTTTAGGGATCCATCGCCACTCACGCTCGTGGCTCCAGTCGATATAAGGCCCACTTTTCGAAGGGTTATGCGCGACGTATCGAAATTGCTCATGCCGAGGCAAAACGCAATCGTCGAAGATTCGACTGAGGGACTTATTCTCTAAGTATGTGACATTGTCGGTCGTGAGACCGTAAATCGCAGCGCGACCACCGGATTCGAAAAACTCAGATTTGAGGAACGATATGCCATAAGCGGAGACGGTTCCTTTTTCCGCTCGACTGCGAGCATAGGAAGCGAACGCATAGAGTGGCATTTCCGTCGCGCACATTGCCGGCCGCCCACCGTAAATTGTGGTGCGGCCGTTCCGAAATGAGTGACCGGGCATAATGCCGCCGAGACGGATGATTGCCTTGAGCACCTCAAATGCGGTCGCATCCCATTCAAGCTCGCTGCCGGCGTATCGTTCAACCGTGTCCTCATCTTCGCCCGGAAAATCCTGTTCGGGATTGCGGTCGCGAACAAAATGGGTGACCCACGCCGTATGGTCGTGACGAAAAGGCGGTTTCATCGACCGAGCCATTTCCGTGTGAATTGAAGTCCCATCATGGCGTGCAACCCTTGCTAAGGCGAGGATTATATTTGGAATGCTCAACGGAATCCACACTCGCGCACCAAACCTGAAAAGCGTCCGCTTTCAGGGTCGCGAGCGGGACTTCTGAACGGCTGGAACTGGGCCGCATTTCCGACCCGCCGCTTTGCGCAGTCTGACCGGTAGCTTTCGGCGCGAGCCGACATACCGGGCGCTGGATCGGAACGGCGTGTTGTGGTCGATCTCAGCCAGCTCCCCGCTTGGCCCAGCACCCAATGCCCGTGACATAGCTGCCTTGACGGTCAGTGTGCGACCAGCCTGTCAGGTACTAGCACACTCCGACAGGTCGCATACTTCGCGGTGCTGGCCGGGGCGGGTATGGCAGCACGAAGCGTTCATTGAAAAAGCACGCACGTTGTATATATTCCGATAGGTCGGAAGACTTTTTGGGTGCATGCAGTGTATGAACGCGGTCACTGAACTACTGAAGCCCAGCGAAGCTGCGGTCGTGTCGTGCGTGCGCGTACGCGACATCAATCGTGTGATCGACGAAGGCATCCTGCCGGATATGCTTGTATCGCGCGACGATGGCCGCTGGATCTCGTCCAGCGCGTGCGCCTTCATCGCCTTCTACTTCGCGAGCGCGACCCGCCTGACGGCGGATGAACGGCTGCACACCATTCACGCGCTCTGGGACCGTCACGCACACCGTGACATCAAGCCCGCCAACCTCCTCGACCATGATTGGACGATGCGACACGAGTTCCTTTCCATCGATCTGCGTGGCTTTGCGGAACGCGCGATAGAGCGCCTTGGGAAGCTGGAGGCAGCTAGGGCACGCGTCACTGTGTCCGACGATGTACTCGGCGGCACGCCGGTCTTCCGGGACACCCGCATTCCAGTGCATGAGATTGCGTCCCTTGTATTGGGTGGGACGCCGAGAGAAGAGCTGCTCGAAGATTATCCGTCGCTCGATGTCGACAGCCTCGAGCTGGCGGTGATCTATGCGGAGGCCAATCCCTTGCGCGGCCGCCCTCGCCCACTGCTCGCCACTCTACCCGAGGGAACGCGTGTACGCTCGACCCGCCGCGTCCGGCGCGGTGCCTAAGAGTGCGGTTCCTCATCGACGAATGCCTATCTCCGAAGCTTGCGGAACTCGCCTGGGAGCGCGACTATGAAGCTACTCATATCGCCCGGCACGGCATCGAAGGCACAAAGGATTGGGACCTCGTACCGCTGATAGAGGAAGGCGACTGGACCTTCGTCACATGCAATTCGGTCGATTTCCGCGGGGATCCGTCGAGCCCAGGCGGCAAGGGCCAATATACCAGATTGCCGCTTCATGCTGGCCTGATCTGCCTCAATGCGGATCAGGCGATGGATCGCGCGCTTCAGCTCGAGCTCTTTCAGCACGCCTTGGATGAACTGAAAGACGCGGCCGATCTGGTCAATCAAGCGTTGGAGGTAACGCTTTACGGGGGTGAGATAGACATAATTTGCTATGACCTCCCGGTAGCCTGATTGAAACCAAGCAAGGCGAGTTCTCGCACCTTGGCAAAGCCTCGAAGGACGGTCATGCCGAAGAAGAAATCACCAGCACCTCCCTTCATTCCAGCGTTAGATCGCTCTTCAGAGATGCCGTTCGATGAAATGCATCTCAACATCGAAAAGGCTATCGAGAAGCTGAAGGTGCCTCGCGTTCGCCACGCGTGCCGTTCTGCCATTAACCACCTGCGAAAGGCGTGGTTGCTCCACCCGGTTGACTCCGAAATGTCGGCTTTCCGAGCGATCACCGCCGAGGAAGAAGCGGCGACCGCAGTAATCCGTGCCCTTCGTGAGAGGCGCTAGCCGCTGCTCGACAACCCCCTGTCGAACGACAACCTTCAGGACCGGACACGGCTCGACCGAACGACCGGAATTAGCGCGCAAAGACGACCGGCCGTTTTGCGCGACACGAATGGCCGGTTTCAGCGAGAGCCGCCGTCCACATCAGCAAAGCTGAATGTCTTAGAGCGGATTCCGATCAGTCTGGGTCATATCCGCATGAGCTGAAGTAATTCGCGCATTCGTGCGGTTGGAAGAGATCGACCAGCTTGCCGATGAGGGCCCACAGACCGGACACGGTGCGCTCGCC
>Ga0206130_10004259_pt1 | contig 17846 bp, 13 predicted proteins | sample Helgoland_Spring_9_FD_148637 | JGI IMG/M metagenome (GOLD analysis project Ga0206130, IMG submission 148637) | Pelagic subsurface seawater microbial communities from Kabeltonne, Helgoland, North Sea - Helgoland_Spring_Bloom_20160512_1 | ecosystem: Environmental > Aquatic > Marine > Epipelagic ... | reverse complement strand
CTCAGATGACAATCGTTCCGCCCTAACCAACAGGGCAGCACGATGAAAGTTTCGGTGCATCTCCCAGTCTTCCATTGCATAAATTACTTCCGTAAGAGTGCTTTCCATCTGATTGGTCAATGCATCCAATCTGGTTCGTTGATCGACTTCGTTCCAAAGTGCTTCCGGCAATTCTATCGAGGGATGAATATTGACCAGCACACTGGATCGAAACCGCTGCTTGTGGTCATAATGTAAGCCTACAGGAATAATCACTGGGCGTTTTGATGGTTCTGAATCATGATATGCTGCATCAAAGATTCGGGCAGCACCCGTCTTCAACTGGCGTAAGCAAGGATCATCATGGGAAACGCCTTCTGGAAACAATGCTGAAAAAGAACCTTCCGAAATCCTCGAAACCAAAACATCTAGACTTTCTGCATTTTTGATACGTTGTTCTTCAACCGACATATCCGTCAAGTCTTGGCGGCGATAAATTGGAACCGTACCAACTGAACGCATAAGCCAACCAAGTATTGGCCACTTAAACAGTCCATGACGAGCCCCGAATACCAATGGTCTTGGAAACAAAGAAAAGATCAAAGCAGGATCCACCATGCCATTTGGATGCCAAGCAACAACAATGCCTCCTCTATCCGTAGGCACATTCTCCAAACCATTCACTTCCAACTCACGAAAGAATGTTTTGAGGCCCATTTGTACTAATCTTCGGATCCAAACAGTCATATTCTTTACTCCTTATCGGAGTATACACTTGTCGACGTTGGTTGGATTCACCACAACATACGTTGTGCCATTTTTCGAGTTCTTGAAAAGCATCCTTCCAACGAAATCAACTTTTGCTTTATGGCACGTACCTTATCAGGGAGTTGCATTTCTTGATAGATTCTCGCCTTGGTCAACCATACTTCTGGAGCATTTGCCGCAATCGCTTCAGCCCGTTCTAAATAAGCGCGCGCATACTCTATATTTTTATTGTTCAACCACATAATGGCAAGAGAATTAAGGGCGAACCATGTCGGTTGTTCTTGATTGGACACATGAAAATAATACTGACCTGCATTGTTCAAATCACCTTGGGCCTCTGCTATCATTCCCCACAACGTATATTTCATCGTTTCATCATCCGTGATCTGCTCAGACAATTTCAAAATCCCATTGGCCTCATTGTCTTCCAAATACAGCATGCCTTGTAACAAAGGATCAACCGGAGGGTATTGTGCCAAGAGGTCACGATGCGTACGCAACTCTCCTAGATTCCCTTGGGAAGCATACAACTCTGCCAAACTCAAATGAATTATGGGCTTGACTGTCTCTGGAACTTCAACAAGTAAGTTTTGAAAGTACTGTACCGCCAAAGACAATTTACCCGTAATACGCATAAATGCCGCAATGGCTCGATATGGTCCTACCGCCTCTGGATTGTCTCTTACAATACGATTGAGACGTTTCATGACCAATGGCCCTCTTCCCGAACGAACATACAACCCAACCAAAGCTGATAGAGCATCGCCATTGGTGGTATCATACCGTAAGCACTGCTCTATCTTTTGCTCAGCGACTTCTTTGGGGCTTCGACCGTCTGGAAGAGTTTCTTCCTCTTTGGCATCCATCTCGGCAGCTTCTTGCAACCAACGGGCAATATCTTCTTCATAGGCCATTTCGACTCCAGGAAAGGTCCATACTCAATTGAGTACTGGCAATTTGTAGCCTTGACCTTCCCATTCGTCAACTTGATTTCACACTCTCTATTTACGCAGCTCGTGGAACAAGCATCTTTTGCAATCGACCAATACCCGATTTTCGAAGTTGACAGGCACGAGATTCTGTAACCTTTAATGCCTCACCAATTTGACGAAGGTTCAATCCTTCAATGAAGTAATGCTGAAGCACAAATCGTTCCTTTTCTGGTAATTGAGTCATTGCATCATAAACCAAAGATTCTCCCTCATCGGCAATCAATTGTTGGACGACATCTTGTGTCTTATCCGCGACACAAGCCTCCAAGAACATCACCTCTGAATCACCAATCGTTATTGAACCGCTGATGGTACGGCGATTTGCTTGACCGCGGACTGTACGAACTTCCGTTTCGGAAAGGTGCAAGATACGCGCAATATTTTGGTCTGTACTCTTCTCACCTTTAGACTCCAAACTGTGTTCTGCACGTTGAATCTCTTTGACAGATTGACGAAGGTTTCTTGGCATCCAATCTTCTTTTCGAAGAAAATCAATCATGGAACCATTAATTCGAATCTCCGCATACACTCGAAAAGGTACATTTTTATCATCATCGTATCGTTCCATGGCTTCCAAAAGGCCTATGTAGCCAACAGAGCAAAGTTCTTGATACTCAATGTGATCAGGAATGCGACTTTTCACACGCTGGGCAACCTGCTCAACAATATGAACATATTGCAAAATCTGTTTTTCTTTTTGTCGCTGCGATAAAAGTGTGGGATTCATAACCATTGGGACCTCCAAGTTGTTCTACTTGATGTACTAGCAAGAAGTGTGCCAATGATATTTTTATTCCAACAATAAGTGTATACGCTACATAAAATGGAGTATACGTTCCTATTAGAGAATCGTAGCGATACTGTAAATTGACTTCGTTATCAATAATAATGATAGTAATTATCTAAAAAGATAATTAGTATATAAAAAAACATGACAGCAGTATTCAATATGATGTTGGGGCTATTTGGTAGATTCAGGGCTCTAAGCAACTCGGACGACTGTCTTCGTTGATACTGTCAATCTGACTCTTGCCCGATGGATCATACATCTGAACCACAGAGATGGTTGAAAATTCTTTTAATGTGGGTACCAACAAATCATATACACTCAACGTTCCACATCCGCTACATCCTCCTGTCAGTTGGACTTTTGCAATGCCATTTTCAATGGACTGTACGGATGCTCCCGTTGATTCACAGGATATAAATCGAAGTCCTTTTTCAGTTTCTGTTGGACCTTTATAGAGAGTTTCAATAGCGATTTCTGGCGTCCACTTTGTAGAATCTCGAGTGATTTTCACTATACAATCCTTCACACACGTTGGTTCTTTGGCAAAATACACGAGACCTTGTACAGTCTCTACCACCTCACCTTCTGTTGATGGATTCAATGTGTCGACGGTCTTAACAACATCAACCTGCTCCAGCTTGTCCACCTGCCCTACAGGCTCTGACTGTACTGTTTGTACAGATTCAACATCACCATTCGAACCCAGTCCACAAGCCAGTATACTTATCATCCACATTTTATCTCCATCGTTTGTCTGGTATACCATCGGCCACAATCAGTCTTACATCATTTGAAAAACTGCCATGACTCATCTTACTGCAATACTACAGATTTTGTGACGTTGACGACACCACATCACTTTTACAGGCCTAGGATCCAACTGGATATCACCTCTAAAACAAACGGATCTATCGTCTGATCTATCACCCCATACTCAGAAATACTGCCTGTTTCACACTGCTGAAATAAATGATTCACTCCATCAATCTCTTTCACCGTGAGAAGCGTTGTCTCTGGTATCGCATGTTGAATGGCCGGAAGGTTAATCGTAGAGGACACTTGAAGATCTTTACTTCCATTTAATATTAGGGTTGGTACAGTGACCGTACTCCAATATGTCGATGGTTCTATTGTCATAAAGGTTTGCATCCATGCTGACTTCTTGATTTGTTCAAACTGCTGCAGTCCTGCCTTTCTATGTTCGCTACTGAGGTTCTGCCCTGAATACTGTTCCTGAAACTCGATGACTTGAAGTATATGTTCTCTTTCCAACTCACTACCCATCTCAGCCATCATTGCATTGGCATACCGTGTACGAAATTCAGTTCTGGCATTAACATCCTCTACGCCAAGTACATCGAGGTTTTGTTCAATCAACACCTCCAAACCATTAACACCTGTTCCTGCCAAAGAGATTACAAAAGAGATCGGAAAATCCGACGCAACCATCGCTGCAATGAGTCCGCCTTCACTGTGTCCCAAGACCCCTACTTTATCAACATCGACAGTCTCTTGCTCTTTTACAAAAGAGACTACCTGAGCAATATCCGATGCAAAATCCAGTGTAGTCAAGTCAGCACGAGCACCAGTACTTCCACCAACACCACGGTCATCGACACGAAGACTGGCCACTCCAGAACGTGCCAAATGATCGGCCAATACCGCAAATGGCTTATGCCCCATGATGGTTTCATCTCTATCTTGAGAGCCTGAACCTGTAATAAAAACAACGGTGGGCCAGCCCTTGCTAGGTTGTACCAATTCGTCACTCGGTAATGTCAAGGTACCTGCCAACTGAACGCCCAACTCTGTCAACGGTACAAAGACCTCTCTGCTGTTGTATGAAAATGGTGGTTCTGGGGTTTGTGGTCGATGTATCGATTCTCCTTGCCCAACATTGAGTGTTGCGGGAAACGTTTGCTTCATCTGAGTCAGCGTCCCTGTCCACGTTGTTGTATTCGTTCGATGAAACGTGTAATATGCCCAAGCAAACTTTGGAGAATTTGGTGGTTTCAAAACAAACGACAAGTCAGATTCCGTCGCAACAACATCCGATAGTTCTAAGTCCATCGCATTTTGCACTGGAATATCCATGGTCGCCGTTAACGTACTCTCTTGAATCAAAAAGTGAACAGAATACGCCAGTTCCTGATCTCCCGGTAATTCGACAATACCAGACCAGTCAATATTCTGAGCCCAAAACTGCTGATCTTCTGCTTGCAATATCGTCATAGTCGTATCGAGATTTTTTGGTATCTGACTCTTCGAACAAGCCAACCAAATGGCAAACCACATCCCCACTCCATAATCGTTAGTTTTCGAGTTGCTGTAATACAATACGAATCGTGGCAGACCCTTCACGCACATCTACTTTCTTTTGGGCGTCTACAAACCCTTCTGCGCGCACCTTTAAATCAATGATCTCTTGACTGGGAAGCATCAAAGCAAAATCTCCAGTTTCAGACACCATCCATGTAAATTCTTTTCGCAATGTTTGTGGTAAATGAAGTGTTGCATCGGCGATCGCTTCTCCTTTTTGATCCACAACCATTCCGCGTACAAAAGCTTTTGCTTGAAGTGTTTTCCAATAGGACTGCATGACCGAAAGGGTTTGAGTACGAGCCTGCTCTCTCTCTAAATGATCCATTGGAGCTATGTCCTTTGGATACTCATAAATAAAAGACGGAAAATGATAGTTCTCAAAGAACCATCGAACCTCTCCCAAGTTGCTATTCGGCCTCAATCGTTTAACCTCTGCATCACCTAAAACTTCTGTCATACTCGTGGCAAAACCATCCACCAGATTGGTCAACACACCCGTTTCATCTCTTGTTAAATCAGGTGTGTACCAACCATTTCCACCTGTATGAACAGACAACAGAGAGATCGTATTGCTTCTATCAAACAGTTCCATCAACGCAATCGTTTCCGATTCCAACTCTACTGGCTCCTCACTGGGATATCTAGAAGGGAAATTTTCGGATATATCGACGCCTTCATAAGCATACGGTTCGCACGTTCCATCTGTATTCCGACCATTCTTCTTTCCATAAGTACTGGCATGGGCTCGACGCATCGACAACCAAACCCCATCTGGATTGACCATCGGAACGAACCATAAATTAAAATCTTCTAACAACCCTTGACGCACATCATCCGCTTGTAGCAAATATTCAATGGCATCCAATCCATAATTTACCCCTATCAGTTCATTCCCATGAATCGTAAATGTATGAGCTATACTCGGTTTGTTACTCTGCTTCGAGTCTCCTATTAAGATTGCATATACTGGATTCCCAAAGTGGGTAGACGCAATCTGCCACACTTCTAATTCAGAACCATGGGATGCCAATAGTTTTCGAATTCTTTCATGATACATGTACGGATCAAGATAATTATTGCGGTCTTCTAAATAAGCCTCTCGTACGGCCTCTTCTTTCCAATTGTAAATGGTAGAACGATAGTTGCCTTCCAATGCCATCCATGCAGGCTTGTATCCACGATAACGGTCCATCTCTCTGGATTCTAACGACTCAATTCGTTGAAATGAAACCGATGGTTCATGACCTGGACACTGCCATGTGTCAGCAGATGTTGTGGTTGTTCCAAACAAAAAAAGAAACCATGACATCATATATTCAACACCTAGAGTGCGCTGTGCCGTTTGGCCAACAACGATTCTACATCCACAACCGCTTGTGTTGCCTGTACGAAGATCTTGTCTACATTGTCGCGATAGCTTTCCAATGCCAAGGCATCGATATCAGAAACTTTAAAAGTATCTCGTACCGTTCTCCCTCTCGGATCAATCTGACGGTGGCCTTTGTGCAACTCAAAATGTAAATGAGGCCCTGTTGAGCGGCCTGTGTTTCCAATCAATCCAATCAGTTGACCTTGACGAACAACGTCTCCCGTTTTGACATAGGAGCGGGACATGTGCGCATACAATGTTGTAAAGTCACCCAAATGATCATGGTCTATTTTGGTTCGTAAGCCATATCCAGTACCCCAGCCAGCATCCGCGACAACACCGGATGCAGCAGCATAAATAGGTGTTCCAATATCCGCTGCAAAATCAATCCCTTTATGACGTTTGTGACCTCTTTTGACACCATACTTAGAAGAAATCAAAATATAGTCTGTTGGAGACATCAAAAATGGATAGGTGCGTGCTTTTAGATCTTCACCATACCAAACATCTCCATCTCCTGTTTGATATTTAAAAGTCAATGAAGATGTATCATCGTGATTGATTCGCAATGACAGTACAGACTCTAGATACTCGAGATCATCTCCTCTATAACGTCCTACAGCCAAGACTTCTATCGTATCCTGATCCGACAACTTCTTTACGATATCAACTTGGTTATCAATCACTGCAATCAAACCAGGCTCTGCATCCAATATGTCCAACAAATCAGCATCTGGAGCAAACAAGTCTTTCTTGTCAAAGGTCATTACAACACTTTTGGCATCCAAAGGAAACGTGTCCAACATCACTGTTGGTTCTGGCAGTAACTCTACGCGCAATCGTTCATAATCATTTTGTTGAACCGTAATCCGCGACAATACCGTCTCCTCATACTCGAAGTTGAGACGATGCCCTTTTTCTAGGATTTGAAAGTCCGCATACAGTTCAAGCTCGCTTAGAATATGACTCGGCAACTTTGTTTCGACCAACCCCTGTAACTCTTGCTCTTGAGTCACAACCATTTCTACAGGAAAAGGTTCATCCCCTATCGTAATCTCTTGTATTACTTCAACAGACTGTTCCATTTCAATTGGTTGCTCTGTATCCACCTTGGCTCGACGTACAGCCCATGGAGATGTAAAGCCTATCAATGAACTCAAAAACAACAATCCTGACGCGAGTCCCTTCATCTTTCCTCCGAGGTCCTATATGATCTACTGTATTCTGTAAAACATTTCAAGAAAGACAGATAATTGTCACTGCGATGACACTACCTTTAGGGTCTTTATTTGTTACAATAAGGTCATCTCTTTTAATATTTATAATGTTGTATCAGAATACACCTATGGCTCATGTGGTATAAATTGTTTCAATTCATCCGAACACACGGACCTATTTTCATCCTATACATTTTGTACTTCTCTGTACTTTCGATTGGATTGCGTTACCCAACCTCAACCAATCTGTCCTTGGTGCCTTTGGATCCCAATTTCCCACTGCATGCGCTGGCCGGATTGGATCTCAGTGATGGTGGAACTGGATTTGTCAATTCTCGATTAGAATGGCCCGATGGAGCACCCATTCGTTATTTGGCTTGGCCACTGTTGCTCTGCTCTCAGATTTTTGAACAATATTTTGATGCTGTACCCGCTTTTCACTTGGGGATATTAACTTGGTTGACCACTCAAGGTGTGTTGATGGTCTATTTGTTTCAGGATCTACTTCAAGAACGTCTACGATCTCTTTCTGCAGCGACCTTAGCACTTTGTGCTCCACAAGTGTTAATCGCTTTGGGCAATGCACAATTTGAAAATGTGGCACCGGCTTTGTTGCTGTTAATTGGATGGTCGGTCGTTAGACAGAAATACTTTTGGGTATTTTTCAGTCTACTGGGAGCCTGTTTTAGCAGTCCATATATGGGGTTTCTGGGATTGCTATTGGCAATGGTTATAGGATTTAAAGAAAAGTGGGTCTGGCTTTGTATGACCATCAGTTCTGGTTGTTTGTGGTGGTACTACAACGCTGTTATTAGTGGTGGAATTCATGAGTCCACACGACCTGCGCCCGCCGTCATGTCTGAATCTGCAAATCTCTTAGGACTCTTTTCTCCTGTCAACATTGCGGAGAATGGAGGTTCAGAACTCCCAAATGCTATTGAACGACTACACTTATTACAATCCAATGTTTCAGAAGTCGTCTTAGATGAGAAGTGGTTTTGGGTCATGGTCACAGCATCTAGTTTCCTTGGACTCTCTTGGTTGATTTTGGGATTGACCGGTCTATGGCAAAAACGACATGATCCCATTATACGCAGCCTCACTATTTGGAGTCTCATTTCTCTCCTTTGTGCTTTTGGAAATGAATTGGTTGTGGAAACAGAGACTATAGATATAGCCATCCCTTGGATATGGTCCGTAACTGAATACATTCCGGGGTTGGCAAACATGAATGCCACCTATCGATTTTTGATGGCACCCAGTTTATTGTTGGCACTTGGAATTGCTTGTGTCGGCAATAGAGGACTGTTGGTATTGGGAACCCTGTTTTGTATTTTAGAGGCTTTATTCATCTCTCCAGCTCATTGGCCCATTCCAAGCAAACAACCCGTTATTCCTGAAGAGATCGCCACCATTCAAAAGCCGTTCATATTTTGGCCTCCGCCACCAGTTATCTCTTCGTATAAAGTCACCATGACGAGTCTCCTACTTAACCAGCCCATCGCTATGTTTTCCGCACAAAAAGCGTCGATGCCAACCGCAGATGGTTCCATACCGGAATTAAAGTTGACCACAGACAGGCAAGGTCGGACAATCAATCAATGGACACAGATCGCCATAGACAATGACATTACATATTTGATCGAATATCGTGGCTATCATGAACTCAATGGACCACCACCCATTCGAATTCATCAACGCAAATGTTACACTTCGTATTGCCTCTCTCTATTAACACACGAGAAACCTGAAAACTAAACGATACGACAATGTACACGACATTTCAACTCAAATCGACGTACTATTAACTGTTAATTATTGAGAAGTATCTCATATGTACAGCCTCAGCCTGAAAGGTGCTGAACCTACATCAACCTACACCAATAATAGTCTATCTACTACTGCTGGACTTAAACGCAACGCATCTTTGAGTCTCGGAACCCATATTTGAAGGGTATCGCTGTCTGCGAACACCGTTTTCAAAAAAGACTCCCCAACCACATCTATAAAATACTGCACATCCTCATCAAGATTCAAGGTCGCAACATAGGTCGTTAACAAATTCCATTCTGCATCGTTTATCGTCGTATCAATCAACGCTACAAAAGTTACCAAATACAAAAATGATTTCTTAGACTCAAGGGTTTCAAAGACATGTAAATCTACGGAAAATGGTCCCTCTATGCCTTCTGCGACTTGTTCAATCAACTCAAGTTCTTGAGGGTCCTCATCACCATCTACTGCTGACATTTCTTTCATACCCGCAATCACTGTTTTGATTTCTTTGGCGGAAAACTCATACTCTTGTAACCAATCCATGCTCTCTCCAGATATCTGTTTACACTTAAGATATACGTAAACTCTACGTTCGCTATACACAATCTGAATAACTCAGAGTTGTGACTGTTCACAATACAGAAACCTATTCTTAAATGAAACAGTATGCAACCATCTCTCTATATATCTACGATGCGAGGCTTTTATGCTCTTTCTTCTTGGACTCACTGACAACAGACAACTCATGTGTGGCCCATACCAATGATGATAGTAACAATATTGCACCCATTTGATGCATCGATGCCAACGGTACCCAAGCAGCGGTCAACAGAGTAGATATTCCAAGAGAAACTTGAAACACAACTGCAGCGATCATGGCTATCAAAGCATACCGTTGCCGAACGGTAGTTACCTGCTTCAATCGCTTCAGTGCAAAAGCAACAATTAGCGTTGCCGTTGTCATGGCGAGGTATCGATGATTAAACTGTACTGTCACTAAGTTTTCCGTAAGATTAGACAGCAGTGGGTCTCGAATGAACAAACCGTCTGGAATCCACTTTCCGCCCATTAGTGGAAACGTATTGTATTGAGCACCTGCATTCAATCCTGCAACCAAGCCACCTGATAACAGTGTCGCATACACCATCCCCAACCATGCCAAAGACCATCTAGCACCGTTGCTCCAATCATACGAAACCCCTTCACCACCTCGAGCATGACGAAAAGCCGTCCACAATAAAGCAATGTATAAAAATACAGCCAACCCTAGGTGTGTCGTCAAACGATAATGACTGACATCAGGACGATCAACAAGACCACTCTTTACCATCCACCAACCAACGAGTCCTTGAAGACCCCCCAAGAAAAATAGCACCACTATCCGATTTCTAAACGCTCCAGAAAAGGCACCTCTGATACCAAAGTACAACGCCGGTAGACCAAAGGCCATTCCAATCAAACGACCGAGGACTCTATGTCCATACTCAAAATAAAAAATGTATTGAAAGTCGGACAACGTCATGCCAACATTGATTTTTTGGTACTCTGGATACGCTTTGTATTGATTAAACTTCTCAATCCAAGCAGCTTCACCAATCGGAGGGATCACTCCCATCAACGGTTTCCAATCCACCATCGACAATCCGGACTCTGTCAGTCGTGTTAACCCACCCAGCGCAATCATTCCAAAGACCATAGCGGACACACCAAACAACCACCAGGCAACACTTCGACGATGTTTTTCAATGGTATTCATACAAACCTCTCCTACTAATACTGTAATTCTAACCGACTGCAACACCAATAGACAACCCATAAAGAATGCTGTTCACTGCAGATTTCACACTCTAGTAGACCTGCGGAGCAGATCAATTGAAGAAGATTCTCGATTGCGTTAGACTGGTACATATCTTCATTCATATCAAGGCAACACGATGGGCTCACGCAGAAGAAAAAGAAAGCTGGCCACCATAACAATGGACCGACTGGAATTCAAGGGAATCAGTGGGACAACCGAGTCTGGTGTACGATGGATGGCTAAGGGCAGTTGTGTTGGAGATGTTGTCCATGTTCAAACAGGACGTAAAGGCAAAGCGTCTTTATTAGAAGTGTTGGAAAAGTCCCCTCTGCGTGTAGCGGCCAAATGCCCGCATTTTCTTACCTGTGGCGGCTGTCAATTACAACATACCCCCTTAGAAAGGCAGAGAACACAGAAAGCCAACATGATTCAACGGTTGTTCTCAGATTTTGAGGGAACCATACATCCCATGTTGGGTGCTGAAGGCTATTATTACCGCAACAAAATGGAATTGTCTTTTGGAACACGACGGTTTTATCGTGACCCCACTGAAGCCAGTTCTGCATCCGATGGTTCCTATTTGGGAATGCATCCATGGAAATGGTACTCAAAAATTGTTCCACTCACAGAGTGCGCTCTCGCTCATCCTAGTATTGATAAGGCGATTCAATTATTGAGCACGCTGAAACTCGAACCTGCGTGGCACACATATTCTCACACTGGGACTTGGAGACACATCGTTTTACGACATGGAGGCGGACTGCTCATTAATTTGATCACCTCTTCAGAAGCCAGCAGAGAACAGGTTGAAGAAGTTTGTACGCAATTGCAAACCCTCCCTGATTTACGAGGCGTACTGTGGACCATTAATGATGGCGTTGCCGAAGTTGCAACCGGTGATTTAAAAGAAGTACTATATGGCGAGAGCACTCTAGAAGTTGTCCTCAATGGAAAAGTCTTGGAGATTCCCCACGATGGTTTTTCTCAAGTCAACGATGTAGGTGCGGAATTGCTTCTGGAGTGTATTGCAGCTGCGACCGCGGACAGTTCTCGTTTATTGGATTTGTATTGTGGTTCAGGTGCAATTGGAATAGCCCTATCCGACCACTTCACAGACATCATCGGAATCGAAATACAACCTGATGCCATCGAACGAGCCAAGCAAAATGCACTTCAAAATTCCGTCTCTGGAACATGGATTGCTGGAAAAGTCGAAGAGTGCTTGGAGCAGGTAGAAACCGGTGCTGGCAGTACGATACTCCTAGACCCTCCTCGGGAAGGTTTACACCCAAAAGCCGCGACGTTCTTCGCACAACAGCATGCTGATGGACTGGTGTATGTCGCCTGCAATCCCAAATCTTTGCAACGAGACCAAGTCATACTCGAGGCTGGAAATTGGAAAATGACAGATCTTTGGATGGTAGATATGTTTCCCCAAACTCCACATGTAGAATGTGTTGGAAAGTTTGTATATCAACCGAACGGCTCCTAATATGAAACGCCTCTTCCGATGGTTCATGCGCATCATGCTCATTGGAAGTGCACTCATTGTGTTGTTGAGTATTGGGATTGGATTGACGGTCTATCCAACAATAAAACAAATGGATTCTCAGATTCAACAGATTGTTCGAGATCATCAAGACCTCAAGGTTTCTCATCCTGGTTGGAGTTTCCCTGGATTGTTGTACTCGGCACCCGCGCCACTGTCTCTCGACAAAGGGCATAGAATCGCCCACGCAAAGATCCGAAACTATACAAATCAATGTCCGGCAATAGATTCTGGAACCTACTGCGTCAAAGATGGATCTGTTATTCCTAGAGGAGGCGTATTTCCAGAGGGTATACAACCATCTGGGCTAAAAGGGTGGACTCGTGACCTCGCAATGGAACCGATTGAATTAGGTCCCTTAATTGGTCCAGATGCCGAGATTCGCTATCATTTACCATTGGAAAAAGCTCCGTCACATCTAATTGCTGCGTTGCTACACAGTGAGGATGCCGATTTTTACAAACACAGCGGCGTCAATTTCTTTGCTTTTGCAAGGGCTGTTATCGCAAATCTTCAAGGTGGAGGCTATGCACAGGGAGCCAGTACCATAACCATGCAAGTGGTCAGAAACCTTACCCAAGACAAAGACAAAAATATCAAACGCAAACTCAGGGAAGTCGCCTTTTCTTTGCTTATGGAACGACACTTTAGTAAAGATGAGATCTTACAGCTTTATTTAGACATGCCCTACTTGGGACAGGATGGATCTTTTTCCATTTGTGGGTTTGCTGCAGCATCTCGTTTCTACTTTCAAAAAGATGTCGCTGACATCACCATAAACGAAGCCGCTATCTTGGTTGGGATTCTTCCGGCTCCGGCAACATACCGACCCGATAAATTCCCTGCACGAGCACAAAAAAAACGAGACCGCGTTCTGCGTTTGTTGGAACAAGCAGGATGGAATGTTTCCAACGCACTCGCCAGTTCCATTCCAATCGGTTCGATTTCTCCGCTAGGACACTTTCGATTTCCAGCATTTGCACAAGCCACTCTCTCTTGGCTAGAAGATCATTTGGAAACCCAAACCTTATACTCAACTGGATTACAAGTTTTTACCAGTGTTGATATTGTCTTCCAGGATCGAACGGAAAAAATATTTACAGACAAGTTGTCCTTCTTTATGAAGGAACTCCAATTGCCAACGGATCCTGGAATGCAAGGTGCAGCTGTTCTGATAGACCCACAGACTGGATACCTAAAAGCAATATATGGTGGTGTTATTCAATCGCCCTATGACTTTTCAAGAGCCACTCAAGCGCGACGACAGGCCGGTTCTTCTTTTAAACCACTGGTGTATGCATTGGCCTTGTCCCAAAGAAATGGAGATGGTTCTCATCAATGGAATGCCTTTGATACAGTACCAAACCAAAGACGAACCTTCCCAAATACCAACGGATGGCGCCCAAGAAACAATGGGGGAAAATACTCTGTGACATCAACATTGGCCAAGGGTCTAGCACGAAGTGAAAATATTGCCACGGCATCTTTATTGGAAAGTGTTGGTGGTCCAACAAAACTGATAGAGTTTGCCGATTCTCTTGGTTTCCAAACCGACAAATACCCTGTTGAAATGGGGTTGGCACTCGGTCAAGCAGAAGTCACTCCTTTAGAAATGGGCACTTTTGTTGCAATGCTGGCCAACGGAGGCAATAAAGTCTATGGACAGCCTGTTACACACGCCATCGATAAAAATGGTGACAATCACATTTATGTGACTGGATTGGGAGGACGTCTACTAGACGAAGAAACCACAGCACTGACAAGAGACATCATGAGACTGGTTATTTTGCAAGGAACCGGCGGTGCCTCTAGAGGCTCTTTGGGACAACGTGGTTTTAAAGGCAATGCATTTGGAAAAACAGGCACCACCGATCAAAACAAAGACTTATGGTTTGTCGGATCTTCAACCCTTCTATCAGGGGCATTGTGGCTTGGATATGATAAACCGTTAAATATGAAAGGTTCATCAAGTGATTTGGCGGCTCCCTTATGGGGATGGTGGATGCATTCAATGCATCAAGATTTGGATGTACCAAAAAAGTTTACGGGCCTTGCAACCAAGGCAAAGTATGTTTGTGGTGTGTCTGGAAAATACAGAAATGGTACTTGTAAGACAATGCCCATCCCAACAGTATCAGGACAAAAACCACGTGGACGATGTACCGAAAATCATCCGGCACCCGATCCCAACAAAAAATACAACAGTGTTTGGCAAAGACGAGGATTACAATGAAACACACCATCACACTTCCAATCTTTCTTCTTGCTCTTTCTTGCGGAGAAGAATCTACCTCAGATACTCCTGAAGCATCGAAGACAAATACAACGACCGTTGCTACGCCTACAGCAAAAAATGGGGGTCAAAAAGGAGTGAACCATCGACCAATTCCGCCCACACCAAATGGCGTCAACGCAAAAAATCAACAGGCGCCACAAAATGGACTGCTCTTGGGATCTAGTCCCACTGAAGACTTGACATCTTCTTGGACACCAGCATTGTCAGTCGATGCAACCATCCAACAAAAGAACAAACCCAGTTCCTGTCCGGATGACGATGGCGATGGATTCGTAAGTGCTGAACTGTGTGGAGATTGGATTGAAACGATACAAGCAGATTGCAATGATCAAGATGCTTCCGTTACCCCAGATACAGAACGCTATGTACCAAGTGGGCGATTCATTATGGGGTCTACATCCACACACGCTGGCGCCGATGAATCTCCCGTTCACATTGTTGAACTCAGTGGATACTGTGTCGATGTCGATGAAGTTTCTGTGGCATCTTTTACGTCTTGGCTGACCAAAACCAACCGTTCTCCTGAAGGCAAAGATATTCGAAGCATTGTCGTCGAGAAAGACGGTCTAACGATTGAAGATGGACGAGCCGAACACCCAGCAGAGGGAGCAACGTGGACAGAGGCTAAGGATTTTTGTGCGGCCCAAGGAAAAGCATTGCCTACAGAGGCACAATGGGAAAAATCCGCTCGCGGTGGATGTGAACTGGGAACGGACCCAACAAAATGTGACCCTGAAGATTTGCGAGCGTACCCATGGGGCTCCGACACCCCCAGTTGCGAATTGGCAAACCATCAACTGTCGACTTCTGGATTGCCAACACTCTGTGTTTCCAATACCGTGTTGCCCAGCGAATTGTCCACAGGTACAGGTCCGTATGGCCATCATCATTTGGCTGGGAATGTTTGGGAGTATGTAGCAGATGTATGGCATCCGAGTGTGTACACAAAAGAGTTGCGCACCAACCCTGCAGGGCCAAAATCCGGCGACTTCCACGTTCTTCGCGGAGGAGGATGGAACACCTTCTCAACCAATATGCGAGTCGCAAATCGCTTTCACGATTTGGTCATGGGATCTGCCAGTGGCTTCAGATGTGCTCGAAGTTTTGTTCCACAACAGTTTGATGATGTCGAACCCTTGATCTTTTCAACGTTGGAAGGAACCATTTCTTCCACACGACCATTGAAAGGTCGAGCCTTGTATGTCACTGCTTTTGATGCCAAGGATGCAGACTCTAGAGGTATGCTCTTTCCTGGACGCTCTCCAATTGCAGAAATGAGACTCACACCAAACAACGAAACCAGCCAACCGTTCTCGCTCAATCTACCTCTTGGATCTTACATTATTTCTGCTGCATTGGATGCAGGGACTGGAGCCAACAAGGATGATTATGTCTCTGCTTCAGGATCCGGTGGATTTGGACACGCCAAAGAAAATCCGATCACCGTACAATCGCCTGTCAAAGATATTCAAATTGAGCTTCGGTCCGCTCCGATGATGAAAGCACCAAACAAGCCTCCTCAATCAGGACAACAACCCAACGTACCTCCTCAACAACCTTCTCAGCCTTCTCAGCCTTCTCAACAACCTCCCGTCAAACGGCAATCGAAATGAACACCAAGCGAATTCTCTTTTCTGTGACTCCGTTACTTTTGTTCACAACATGTGGGGAAGTAACCGCCCGAATTGTAGGCGCTCCAACATGCTCTGCCATCATTCCAGATGCAGGTGATTGGGATACCATGCAGGGAGATGCTGACTTGCTTTGGGCATTGGAGCCAAATCGGAGATTTCAAACAGGCAACGATGTTACCGAAATCAATGCTGTCGGACTTCGAGAAAAACTACTTCCAAGTACACCAAAGAAACAAAATGAAAAACGCATTCTCGTCACGGGAGATTCTAGTATTTACGGTTGGGGTGTACAAGACCACCAAACCTATGCTGTGAACTTAGAGACAGAACTCAATCGAATCTTTCGATTTCCCATAGAAGTCGTCAATCTAGGGGTTCCTGGGTATTCTACAGAACAAACACTGAAATTGCTGGATAAAGTTGGCTGGTCCTATGAACCGGATCTGATCATCGTCAGCAATATTTTTAGTGATTGCAATATCGATGCGTTTCAAGATGATCGAGCCATGGCACTTGCCAATCCGGACAGTAGCTTGATTTATCGAACCCTTCGTTCTTCAAGACTCTACTGCTCAGCGTATATGCCTTGGGCTCAGTTCCAGTCCTCGCTAAACCAGTCACCAAATCGAGTCCTCATGCCTGGAATGCCGACAGGTCCAAATGCTGCGGTCACCCTCGAGAATCTGAATAAAGTGATTGGACTGTCTCGTGTTCCAATGGATAAGTACTTGGAAAACTTAAGCACCATTCAAACACAAGCACACGAACGCGGGGCATCAATGCTACTAGCACCTTTGGCACAAGAGTGGGATGTCGGTATCTGGAATGTCCCAATGCCGCCTCCAGATGATGAGCACGTCCTACCTTGGCAGCCCTATCGAGAAGCGCAAAAAGAGTGGGCAAAAACAAACGCCGTCGATATAATATCGTTTCCACAAGCGTTTGCCGCCTATACTGGACATCCAGCTGGACTGTTCGTCGATCACATGCATCCCAGTCCAACAGGTACGCAAATTATGGCCAAATCTGTTGCTGAACACATCAAAACCCATCCAGAATTATTAAAGTGACGCTATCCGATTGACAATCGAATAATTGTCGTAAAACCAAAGATACGATACTTTTCTATCACACATGTAAAATGAGATTTCTATGCCACGTTTTCTACCTCTCACATTGATTTTTCTACTGGGATGTCCCGTTGAGCCCAAAGACATCCAAGATCTAAACAGCGATGGTCCTGGAAAGCCAGGAAATGGCCAAGGACAAGGTCAAGGTCAGATGAATGGTGGCAACCCCAATATGGGTGGGCAACAAGGAATGAATGGAACTCCGAATATGGGTGTTCAAGGTACA
>Ga0206130_10004256_pt1 | contig 17851 bp, 11 predicted proteins | sample Helgoland_Spring_9_FD_148637 | JGI IMG/M metagenome (GOLD analysis project Ga0206130, IMG submission 148637) | Pelagic subsurface seawater microbial communities from Kabeltonne, Helgoland, North Sea - Helgoland_Spring_Bloom_20160512_1 | ecosystem: Environmental > Aquatic > Marine > Epipelagic ... | reverse complement strand
AATTGGATGCTCTGATGAAGTGTTATGAGTCTGCTGAACATAAAGAAGCGATCGCAGCGTTTCTGGAAAAGCGTGATCCTGATTTTAAGGGTGTTCGAGGGACCTAGTTCCCTTTCAAGATGAGTGGATTTCCCTATCGTCTGCTGCATGTAGCTTGCCATCAAAAGCGTAATGAGGTCGGCTCTGGCGATATTTTTTACTTTTATACGTTGCTTCGCAGTGATTCAGGGCCTCTTATTCGGTGACTTTATTAAAAAAAATTATGGTATGCATTATGGTAGTCAGTTCATCGGCCCTCGCTGAGCCTATGCGGATAACGGGTATTGACTCTGCCCATGGCAACGTTCGCTGGCAGGTTGTCAACGACACCGTTATGGGGGGGCGTTCAGAGAGCCGCTTCGTTTACGAAAATGGGCTGCTTCAATTTAGTGGTCGACTGAATACGAATGGAGGCGGCTTCGCGTCCTTGCGGAGTAATCGCCAAGACTGGGACTTATCTGAGTTTTCAGTTGTTCGACTTAAGGTGCTTGGCGATGGTCGCCGTTACAGGTTTAGACTCTATGTCGATGGTGATCGGGCGTCTTATCAAAGTGACTTCTCGACGGCGGTTGGGCAATGGCTGGTGGTAGCGTTACCGATTGATGAGTTTTACGCATCATGGCGTGGACGCCGTTTGAGCCGTCCTCCCTTGGCTGCGTCTAAGATCTCGGGTGTGGGCTTGATTCTGGCGGATGGCATTGACGGAACCTTTGACCTAGCGCTGGATTGGATAGAGTTCGGCCATGTTCTCACCGCCCAGCAGCCAGAGTCATCTGAGGAAGGGCCCCAATGAAGCGCATCTTGTTACGGGTGGCCAGCCTGATCGTTTTGTCCAGCCCCGCCAGCTTTGCGTCAGACCTTTCCGACAGCGGCTATCGTGCCGGCAAGCCCGACAGAGAGGGTATTGGCAAGTACTACATGGGTAGGCAAATCTCTCATGTAATGGGCCATTTGGGTGCATCTTGGCTGGAACGTGGGGTCCGCCAGCGCGAAGAGCGCACCGACCTTCTTATCGCTAATCTGCCCTTGGAAGATAGTTCTGTTGTCGCTGACATAGGCGCTGGAACCGGTTTCTTCAGCTTTCCTGTTGCGCGGCGCGTGCCTGCTGGGCGTGTGTTCGCGGTAGACATACAACAGGAAATGCTCGACATCATTGAAAGGCGTAAGGCGAAAGGGGGCGGTAGTAACATTGAGACAGTTCTGGGATCAACCACAAACCCTAATCTGCCGGCAGAAACAGTTGATCTTGCGTTTATTGTTGATGCTTACCACGAGTTTTCCTACCCGCTGGAAATGAGCCAGGCTATATTTTCGGCGCTCAAGCCGGGTGGTAGATTGGTGTTGATTGAATATCGGGGAGAAGATGCCGCCGTACCGATTAAGCGATTACACAAGATGACGCAACAACAAGCGCGCAAAGAGATGGGGGCCGTAGGGTTTCTCTGGGAGGACACCCTTGATTTCTTGCCACAACAGCACTTCATGATTTTTACCAAACCCCAGGACATGCCGGGGCCGCATCACACCGTCAGACATTAATCACCTATGGTCGCCGAACGGTTCTGGCTTACCCTGTAATCCCAAAAAACAGCATATCGTTATCAAATGGATAAAAACTGCGTTGGTTCTTTCTATCCTGGGTGGTGAATGACACCGCTCAAGTCAGTGGGTCGCGAGCTGGCCTGATAAGGTCTCACGAATCGGAGACGGCCGTTGCTTGAAAGACTCCTATATCTTGCAGATCGGACAACGTTGTCCTGTTTCTTGGCAAGTTTTACGCCCCCGTGCAGATCTCTGGCGTGCGCACAGGCAAGCCAGACCTGAAGAGATGGGCTAGCGGGGCTTGAAAGAAGGGGATGTATATTTCCATAGGTCAGTGAACGCAAAGCCGTAGATACAAAGTGCTGCGGAGACGAAAATGGCAGGCAGCATTGCGTTCATGGTACCGAAGCTTTCAATGATAAAACCAATGATCAATGCCCCAACGGGCATGCTGCCCATCATTCCCAGTGTATAAACACTCAATACCCGTGCCAGATACTCTGGTTCGCTCGCCTCCTGCATGATGGCGCGAGAAAGGTTGGTGGTGACTCCCATGTTCAATCCCCAGACAAACAATACGATCATCAGCACCCACCATTCCGGCTGAATCCAGACCAGGTAGATGATGAAGATTCTAGTGAACTGCATAATAAGGAACCACAAGCCCGGTTTTTCCAGTGGCATGACACGAAATTGGATGACGTTGGATATGGTCGCACCGGCGTAGAACACGATCATAATGGTGGCAAGACCCAGTGCATCGCCGTCGTAGATGCGCTTTACAATAAAGGGTAAGGCGGTCATAAAGGCGCCGGCGTTGAAAACACCTGAGGTAAAGGTAATGATCAGTGTGTTAAAAATATCCTTGTTTTGGTACGAGGCTCGGAATCCATCGAGCATGCTGTCGAAGGTTGAAGTTTTATTAACGCTTCGCGTTATTGGAAGAGGGGCTATTTTCATCACGGTCAGGGCTCCCAGTACCAGACTGGCGGACTGAATCAATAAGATATCGCCTACACCAACAATCTCCATTTGACCGGCTAGAACCAGCCCCAGCATCTGGACAATAAAGCCCACCGCCGTTGCCGCCGTAACACCGCGCTGAACATCGGAACCGACGACCCGATTCAGGATGGCCTGTTGGGCCGGGCTGCTAAATGAAATCGCTGTACTCATTGCAATACCGAACAGGCTAACCGTCCAGATGTTCAGTAGATCAATTTCTGTCATTCCAAACAGGGCAAGTGGGAACAGCCAAGCGACGGCGTATACCTTGAGCAGGAAAGATCTTGCATCGGTTCGGTCTGCGCTGGCGCCCCCCCATAGCATTAGGACAATGCCCGGCAGCCCGATGACAGCCTGGATCATGCCTACTTGATCTGCAGGTAGCAGAAGAATGCCGACTAGCAGCCAGCTCAGCAATAATTGCTGCATGGCAGTCGCCGTGCCTGTGAAGGCCGTGGTTCCAAGGTAAATTCTAAACTGTGAATTTTGCCAGAGGCTGGTGAACTGCTCGTTCAAATGTCTGCTTCTATAATGGGTCAGGGTAATCATCGTATCGACAGTCAGACTAACCATTGGACACACCAATCGCCAGAAATTTATCGAGCGAAGCACATAGTGGACAAAGCAGTCACTTAGAGCGAGTTTTAAAACGGTGTGTAAATTGACTTGCTTGCTTCAAGCAAGTATCTTTACGCCACTTCTCATGATGTTGATATAAAGATGGCAGATTACATAGCACCCGCCCGAGAAATCGGGTTTGTGGTCAATGAACTTTTAGACTATCCAAGACTGGCCTCACTTGCTGATTTCGCAGATGCAACAGAGGAGTTGACCGGCGCAATTCTGGATGAAGCTGGGAAATTTGCAGCGCAGGTGCTCTCACCCCTTAATAAAGTTGGTGATCAGCAAGGCGTGCGGATGGACGGCGATACGATTAAGACAGCCGATGGTTTCGCTCAAGCCTACCAGATGTTCGTCGATAACCAGTGGCTAAGTCTTGCACAAAACCCACAGTATGGTGGGCAGGGTTTACCCTTTCTGATTCATCTTGCTGCGGCTGAAATGTGGAATAGTGCGTGTACATCAATGGCACTGTGTCCGATGCTCACTGCTGGCGGCATTGATGCTCTGGTAGCTCATGCCAGTGATCAATTAAAGGAAAAATATCTCCCCAACCTGATTACGGGGAAATGGACCGCGACAATGAATCTGACTGAGCCTCATGCCGGTTCAGACCTGTCGACGTTAAAGACGCGCGCAGAACCAGCAGGAGACCATTACCTGATAAAAGGTCAGAAAATTTATATCACCTGGGGTGAGCATGATATGACAGACAACATTGTCCATATCGTATTGGCTCCGATGACTGATGCGCCTCCAGGAAATAAGGGTCTGTCGTTGTTCCTGGTACCGAAGTTTTTGGTTAACGAGGATGGTTCCCTGGGTGAACGGAACGATGTTCGTGTGATGTCGACCGAACACAAGCTTGGTATTCATGCCAGCCCTACCTGTGTGATGGGCTTTGGTGAAAATGGGGGTGCGATTGGCTACCTGATTGGTGAACCGGGTGATGGACTTGCGTGTATGTTCACCCTGATGAACCACGCGCGCCTGGAAGTAGGCCTTCAGGGTGTCGCGCTCTCTGAGCGGTCGTACCAGGATGCTTTAGGTTACGCCAAGGACCGAGTTCAGGGCCGAGACTCAGAAACAGGGGAACCTGCCGCTATTATCCAGCATGCAGATGTTCAGCGAATGTTGATGTGCATGAAATCTCTGACCGAGGCGATGCGTGGCCTCACTTATGATGGCGCGTTTGCCCACGACTTTCGAATCCACGGCAAAGATGAAGATGAGAGGCGGCATTTCAACGAGCGTTTCGCGCTGTTAACGCCGTTGGTCAAAGCCTGGTGTACAGAGCTGGTTAATGAAGTTACTTCGATTGGTATCCAGGTCCATGGTGGCATGGGCTTTATTGAAGAGACCGGTGCAGCGCAGCATTACAGGGACGCACGAATTTCTTCTATCTATGAAGGTACTAATGGTATTCAGGCGAATGACCTGGTTGGCCGGAAGGTGTTGCGGGATCAGGGTGCGGCGCTGGGGTCTTACCTTGAAGAAATTTTGGAAACTGCAGAGCGAATCGAATCCGATGAAAGGCTCAAACCGATTGCGGTCAAATTAAAAGAAGCAGTGGAAAACCTACAGTCTGCTTCGCACTATGTCATTGAAAATGCTCCGAGCAGCCAGAAGTTCGTTGGCGCTGTCGCCTACAATTTCCTGATGATGATGGGTTATGTTGCTGGTGCCTGGTATATGGCCAGGTCCGCTGAGAAAGCCGTGGCGGAACTGGAAGGCTCGGACAAGGCTTTTTATGAAAGGAAACTGGCGTCGGTGAACTTTTACTTCGCGCAAATCCTTCCCCGGCACAAGGGTTACCAGGAAGCGGTAATATCGGGCGCAGAAATTGGTGTTTCACTCAATGAAGCGTGTTTCTAAACGATGATCTTGAAGAGCCGGATCGCGCGCCTTACGCAGGCTGAGCGCACGGGGATTTCGGACAATCGGATGCTTGAGGCGGCGGTTGAGCTGATTGTAGATCGCGGGCCGGCGGCGACCAGCCTAAAAGAGGTTGGGTTAAAAGCAGGTTATTCCAGGGGTCTTGCCGGGCAAAGGTTCGGCTCGAAAGATAAGTTGTTTTCCTTCGTATTACGTCAGGTCGGTGACAGCTGGCTCGCACAATTAAAGCAAAGTACTCACCAGCAAACGGGTCTTGCTGCTATTCATGATGCGTTGGATGAGCACTATGAGTTTTGTGTCGAGGCCCCTAACCAGGTCCGCGCTTTTTATACGCTCTGGTTTGAATCGGTTAATGCGGGTTCTGAACTCACAGAGATTATTGGCAACATTCATAACCGGCGTCATCAAGACGTCTTTGCCTGGATCATGACTGATTCAGCAGTGGGCGAGCGAATTAAGTCCAATGCCGATGCCATTGCAGGACAGTTTTGCGCCTCGGTCATTGGGATTGTTTACTATTGGTTGGCGAACCCATCGGACCTGAAAGAAACCCGGAAACTACACGATAACTTAAAGAAAACAATGACGCTGATGCTTGCGTCGGAACAATAGGAATAACTCATGTCAGAAGCGAAAGTCAGATCAGTTGAAGGTAATACTGAACTAACCACGAAAGTACCTCCGCTGCGATTCGTCACGGCAGCGAGTCTGTTTGATGGCCATGATGCATCGATCAACATCATGCGACGAATTCTTCAGTCACTTGGAGTGGAAGTCATTCACCTGGCGCATAACCGGTCCGTCGCCGAAGTGGTGCAGGCGGCATTGCAGGAAGATGTGCAGGGCATTGCCATCAGTTCTTACCAGGGTGGCCACGTAGAGTACTTTAAGTACATTGTCGATATGCTAAAGGAAAATGATGCCGGCCATATCAAGGTGTTTGGTGGTGGTGGTGGCGTGATCGTGCCCGAAGAAATCCAGGAGCTTCATGATTATGGCGTCTCAAAGATTTATTCGCCGCAGGATGGTATGAAACTGGGTTTGGTTGGGATGATCCAGGATATGGTTGATCAATGTCGCGCAGCGGGATTTCCTAATAGAGATACCAGTAAGGCGACCGAGGACGACTACCTTGGGCTATCCAACATGATCACAGCGATCGAACGGGGCGAGATGGGTGCTGCTGATCTTGCCGCACTTAAACTTGTAACTGATCGATCGACACCGGTTCTGGGTATTACCGGGACTGGCGGCGCGGGGAAATCCTCCCTCACTGATGAGATTATTCGCCGGTTCAGGATGGACAGTGGCGATACAGCGAAAGTCGCGGTCTTAGCCATTGACCCAACCCGCCGTAAGACAGGAGGGGCGTTACTAGGCGATCGCATACGGATGAATGCCATTTATGCACCCAACATTTTTATGCGATCCATCGCCACGCGACAATCAGCAGGAGAAGTTCCTTCGTACCTGACGGAAATAATCGCCGCAGCGCGCAAGTTCGATTTTGATTTGATCGTTGTGGAAACACCGGGTATCGGCCAGGGCGATGCGGGCATTGTGCCGTTTGTTGATGCATCTATGTATGTCATGACGCCGGAGTTTGGCGCCCAGAGCCAGCTCGAGAAAATCGATATGCTGGATTTCGCCGATCAGGTGATTATCAACAAGTTTGACAGGAAAGGAGCGGAAGACGCACTCCGTGATGTCGCCAAGCAGGTGCAGCGTAATCGCGAAGCATGGGATACCTCGCCAAAAGAATTGCCAGTATTCGGCACTATTGCATCTCGCTTTGGCGATGATGGTGTTTCTGCCGCCTATCATGGATTACTGAAAATCCTTCGCGAGAGGGGTTTGCGAGAGTGGCAATCGCAGTTACCTTACCTGGACATTCGTGTCCCAAGCGTACGATCGGTCATTGTGCCGTCAAGCAGAGTCAGATACCTGGCCGAAATTGCCGAAGCTGTTCGCGATTACCTTGCGCAGGCCAATAGCCAGGCACGAACCGCACGGGAACGCCAGCAGCTAGAAGCAACCCAAAGAATGCTTGGTGAAACCGATGAAAGGATCGGCGTATTAATTGAACAACGCAATGATCAACTCACGGGGGAGAACCGGAACCTACTTGAAGCATGGCCTGCACTTAAGGAAAGCTATACCGGTGAAGAGCGAGTCGAAACAACGTCTTCCGGCAAGGAAATCAGGACGCGGTTGAGCAGTGAATCCCTGTCCGGTAACTGGATCTCCAGAGTATCTGTCCCCCAATATGAGGACGACGGAGAGATCCTGAAGTTTCTGAAACGGGAAAATCTGCCGGGATTATTCCCCTACACGGCCGGTGTATTCCCGTTTAAACGTGAAGGTGAAGATCCGGCGCGAATGTTCGCCGGTGAGGGGGATCCTGCCAGGACAAATCGCAGACTCAAAAAGCTCTCTGAGCATTCTGATGCAAAACGTCTGTCTACCGCTTTTGATAGTGTCACCCTGTATGGGTTTGATCCTGCAGTGCGCCCGGATATTTACGGCAAAATTGGTAACTCGGGTGTTTCTGTTGCGACACTTGAAGATATGAAAGTGCTCTATGGCGGGTTTGATCTTTGTGACCCCCGCACCTCCGTTTCAATGACTATCAACGGCCCGGCACCCGCTATTCTGGCGATGTTCCTCAACACGGCAATCGACCAGCAGTTCGATAAGTTTAAGGACAAGGAAGGTCGTGATCCTAGTGATGAAGAAAAAGCACAGTTAAAGGCCTTTGCTTTGTCGAATGTCCGTGGAACCGTTCAGGCCGATATTTTGAAAGAGGACCAGGGGCAGAACACTTGCATCTTCTCTACCGAATTCAGCCTTCGTATGATGGGTGATATACAGCAGTACTTTATCGATAATGAAGTTCGAAATTTCTATTCAGTTTCGATCTCTGGGTATCACATAGCAGAAGCCGGGGCGAACCCGATTTCCCAGCTGGCGTTTACGTTGGCCAACGGTTTTACCTTTGTTGAGACTTATTTGGCGCGCGGAATGAGCATCGATGATTTCGCACCTAACCTCTCATTCTTCTTCTCTAATGGCATGGATCCGGAATATACGGTTATTGGTCGGGTTGCCAGGCGTATCTGGGCAGTAGCGATGCGTGAGAAGTATGGTGCCAATGATCGAAGCCAGAAGATGAAATACCATATCCAGACATCGGGTCGATCCTTGCACGCTCAGGAAATGCAGTTCAATGATATCCGTACAACGCTGCAGGCTTTGCTCGCGATTAATGACAACTGTAACAGTCTGCATACCAACGCTTACGACGAAGCCATCACGACGCCAACGGAAGAATCTGTTCGTCGGGCGCTGGCTATCCAATTGATTATTAACCGTGAATTCGGAGTGACGAAAACAGAAAACCCAAGCCAGGGCGCCTTTATTGTCGATGAACTGACTGATCTGGTGGAAGAGGCGGTACTTCGAGAGTTTGAAAGTATTTCTGATCGCGGCGGGGTGCTGGGGGCGATGGAAACGGGTTACCAGCGTGGCAAAATTCAGGAAGAGTCCATGAAGTATGAGACGTTAAAGCATGATGGCAGCCTGCCCTTGATTGGTGTCAATACGTTCCAGCCTGATACCCAACCGGAAGAAACCACTATAGAACTCGCTCGATCCACCGAGGAAGAAAAACAGAGCCAAATCAAACGCCTTCATGATTTTCAGGCGCGCCACGATGCGTCTGCCGGCGAATCTTTGGATAGGCTGAGATTAGCGGTGACAGAAGGCGACAATGGGTTTGAAGCACTCATGGAAGCAGTTCGACATTGTTCTTTGGGCCAGTTAACTGACGCTTTCTTTGAAGTCGGTGGTCAATACCGACGAAGCACATAAATGACCGAAGTCGAGAATTGGCCCATCAGGGATTTGATCGAAGGTCAGCACTATTACCTAGAGGATGGATTGATGGTGCTGACCGAGCGCTTTCATTTAGTCAGGGGAAACTGTTGCGGTAATGCCTGCCGCCACTGCCCCTACAACCACGAGAATGTAAAATAGTTGCGGGTTATTTCGCTGGTCCCAAGTCTTACTGAAACACTCGTTGAGTGCGGTCTCGAGGTCGTTGGACGCACCCGGTTTTGTATTCACCCTGAAGAGGTTGTACGTGACATCCCGGTTGTTGGTGGTACCAAAGGCGTTAATTGGGATAGCTGCCGTCAGCTAAAACCCGACCTGGTTGTCATGGATCGTGAAGAAAATACGCTGCAGATGGCAGAGTCCTGCCCCTTTCCGTGGCACGCTACCCATATCACGTCGGTCGGCGCCGTTGGTGATGATCTCCAGGCTCTGGCCGGTAAACTACAGAGCCATAAGCTCGAGAAACTTAGCGCTGACTGGCAATCCCTGGCTGGCATGCCGAACCTGGACTTTACCGGTTGGGATAATCTGCCAGGTTTGATGCACTCAATGGGTTCGATACAGGATATTGCCCGAATCAATTATATGATTTGGCAGGACCCCTGGATGACAATCAGTCGGAGCACCTTTATCGGCTCTGTCCTAATTAAAACCGGCCTTGGGCATTTTCTTCCAGATTACAGTAAGCCATACCCTGCGCTAACAGACAGCAGGCTGCCAGAAGCGAACACCTTTTATTTATTTTCTTCAGAGCCTTTCCCGTTTGCGCGGCATATTGAAGGGCTCGAGGGTAAAGGCTTTAATGGGGCGCTTGTTGATGGAGAGTTTTTTTCATGGTTCGGTATTAGGAGTTACAGGATGCTGAGAGATTACATGGAAAAATACCGATGAGATTACTGCGATGAGATTAGGGGCACTACTAGGACCCGTAAATTCTTCTGATGCCGGCAGCCTGGCAAATCAAGCGCGACTGCTGGAGCAAGAAGGTTACGCCAGTTTGTGGAGCGCACAGGCGATGGGTAGGGGGTTCATGCTCACCGATCCCTTTATTACCCTGGCAATCGCGGCTGCTGTCACCAACAAAGTGGAACTTGGCACGGCCATACTCCAGTTGCCGCTCTACGATCCTGTTGATATCGCACTTAAGTCATTTTCACTGATGCAGGCGTCGGGTAATCGTTTGCTGCTGGGTGTTGGTGCTGGCTCTACCTCGGTGGACTTTCACTTGCATGAAAAAGTATTCGAAGAGCGCTTTGGCAAGTTTAACGATGACCTTGAGACATTAAGACAATGGTTTACGGCAGGAGAAGTTGACGGTAAATCCATTAGTCCTTGGAAAGAGGTTCAGGGTGGTCCGCCCCTTGTCTACGGCACTTGGGGAAAAGGCGTCGCACGTGCCGCGAAAGAATTTAACGCCTGGATCGCTTCCGGCATGTATCGAAGTGTGGAACAACTGACTGAAACGATAAAGGATTACCGGGAAGCCGGAGGCAAGCGGGCGATCGTGTCAACGATTGTGCTGAACGCCGAAACCGATCTGGGTGAGTTAAACGAAAGACTGACCCGGTATTCAGAAGCTGGGTTTGATGACGCGTTGGTCATGTTTTCGCCAGGCGGACCCGCGCCGTCTGATGTTCGAAAACTGATCAAGACATAATAAAAAAGGAGTAGTCCATGTCTGAGTACGAAACAATTGTTATCGAAAAACGTGGACAGGTTGATTGGCTGACATTGAACCGTCCCGAGGCGTTGAATGCTATTACGACGCCAATGGTGACCGAACTTCGGGATTACTTTGGCAGACTGGCTGAAGACAATGAGACCAGAATTGTTGTGATGCGTGGCGCAGGTCGAGCGTTCTGTGCAGGGCTCGACATTAAGGCATCACAGTCGAAAACTTACGAGCTGCCATTCGGCGGAGGCATGGGGTTTCAGGGGTATCTTGCAGAGGTATACATTCGAATGCGTCGGTGCCCGCAACCGATAATCTCGCTGGTGCAGGGACCAGCCTGTGGTGGAGGGTTTTCGTTTGTTCTGGCATCGGATATCAGGGTTGCGGGTGAATCCGCTAAAATGAACGCAGCGTTTATTCGCATTGGCTTGTCGGCGTGTGATATGGGGTCAAGTTACTTTCTTCCAAGGCTGGTGGGTACCTCTGTCGCCTCGGAACTCATGCTCACGGGTCGGTTTATTAACGCTGATCGTGCTTTGGCTACTAATTTGGTGTCCGAAGTCGTGCCCGATGATCAATTAGAGGCAGCGGCGCAGTCGTATATCGATGAAATGCTAATGACTTCTCCGATGGGGCTTCGGCTTACAAAGGAAGGACTTAATATGTCGATTGATGCGGCTGGTCTTGAAGCGGCGATGGCTATCGAGAACCGTAACCAGCTAATGTGCTCAAAAACCAGTGACGCGAAAGAAGGAATGATGGCGTTTGTTGAGAAGCGTACGCCAAATTACACGGGTAATTGAGCCATCGGGAGTACGGCAGTGAGTATTCGCTGATGAGTATTTGCTAATGAGTCAACTATTGGATGCGTTATTAACACTGAAGACATTGCTTAAATGACGATGAAGTTCTAACGACGCAACTGCTAGTGGTCCCAAACCGTTGATGCGAAGTCTTCGTTAGCTGTATTGGAATGATTAGGAAGTTGATCCCTGTGGGCGCCGGTGTGCGGGTTGCAGCGGCTCCTGCAGGTACTGTCACGTTTCGCCATGCTGCAATGGGAGCTCTCGAAGATTCGTAAAGCATTTGTTGTTCTGGCTCTTTTAGTGCCCGCCAGTGCGATCCCAGCCTAGGATTTCAACCTAGAATCTCAACAGACTTGACCATTGCTGACAATGGCAGTGCTTATAGCAGCGCTGAGTCCAATCGTGCCGCCCCGTTTTCTGGGCCTCAACGCTACTGCCTTCACTAAACGCGCCCAATCGCCGCTCAGCCTGATCAGTTGACTAGAACCTTTGGGGTTTCACAACATCTATCGCTATTGATTTTAGGAGTGGCTGAGCGGCATCTCTCTGCTCGTAGACATGCGGGCTAACAAGATCGCGATGTTTTTCTATATCTGCACACTTGACGCCACCATCACGCTTGAAGCCTTTCCTGACAACTTACAAAAAACTTACAAAAAACTTACAAAAAACTTACAAAAAACTTACAAAAAACTTACAAAAAACTTACAACCCGAACAAAAAACTTACAATTCACACACAAAACCCACAAAAAATACAACTCAATGACAATTTGATCCGGATATTTACACTTGTAAAAACTAATCTGCTTGTTGTCCAAGAAAACCTTAACACTGTCTACCAAAAGTAAAAAATCTACCAAGAGAAAAAAAGCTCTCCCGAGAGAGAAACCATGATCGATGAGGGCTCAAGTTGGAAGTCTGAGTTTTAACAACGACCGTACAAATAGGATGTTTAAAAAAACAAATTCGTTTTTGATCCATACAGACAAGAGGCTAGATTAAAGTGAAACGTAATAAATCGATCCATCATCAAATCGCAATTGTGGGGTTGTCGGCTATTTTTACTGCCGCAGCTTCTTTTGCTCTTGAACCCGATTATATCGGCCCCCCTGCCGCCGACGATCCGTCTGCATATACGGGACCTATCGTTAGCGAAGAACGCAGTGAAGCACTGGTGGATGCGGTACCAGCAATGGAAGGAGCGCTGGAAATTCAAAATGGTCAACATGCCGATATTGGAATCAATAACGGGGTGTTCACGGGCACAATGAGTGAAGGTGCCGGTGGAAACTATGATGTGCCAACAGGTGGTGCAGCCAGCCCGATGTTTGGCGCCTTGCCGTTTACTCAGCCATTCCTGCGCTTTGAAGAGTTTGGTCCACAGAAGCTTGACCCGGCAGAGGCAGCGTCTGCCGAGCGAGGAACATTCCCGTTACCTTTAAACGCAGCCAGTGGGCCTGACTCTGACGCGTTAGACAGCTTTTTAGCGCAAAGAGGCATTTATCCGTTTCCTTCTGAGTTTTCCAATACAATTGATATAAACCCATGGACCTCAGCCATTGAAGATTTTCTCGAGCGTGCTCTTGACCATGCGCCGATGGAAGGTCGTGCGGGTGGTCAGGGCTGGGCACATCAGCGCTGGAATGAGTTTTACCCCCAAGCATACGTTAAGACAGGACAGTCAGGTGCCAGGGAGAACGGCGGCTTCCGTAATGAATTGCAACTGCACACTTACTCTAAAGGTGAATTTGGCCCGGGTGGTTTATATCACCTTGCGGGAGGCACTAAGGGTGTCGAACCCCGCTTTCACCCTGATTTGCCGCTCCAGCTTCCTGAAACCCTATGGACCTGGGACGGTACTTTCCCACTTAAATTAATGATGGCCCGAATCGGCGAACCTGTGATCTTCCGTCACTACAATGCTCTGCCCATTGACCCGACGGCCAATCGTGGTTTTGGTATACATACTGTTAGTACCCATGAGCACAACGGCCATAACCCGGCAGAGAGCGATGGTTTTGCCAACGCCTTCTTCTTTCCTGGTCAGTATTATGATTATAGATGGCCGATGCAAATCGCGGGTTACGACACGATCAATACAACAGCGGAAGATCCAAAAGCTTCATATCCTTGCGCCGAGGGTGAAACACTGTTTGTTAATGACTTGAACCCAGGGGTGAAGGCCTGTGAAAACGGTCGGATCAACGTTAGGGGTGATCAGCGTGAAATCATGAGTACGCACTGGTTCCATGACCATATGTTCGATTTCACCGCGCCGAATGTTTACAAGGGCGATGCGGCGATGATGAACTACTACAGCGGTAAAGATCGTGGCAATGAATCTATACACGATGGGGCTAACTTGGCTTTCCCATCGGGTGATGCGCTGTCATGGGGTAACCGTGATTATGACGTGAACATCGTCTTAGCGGATAAAGCCTTCGATGACGAAGGTCAGCTATGGTTTAACATCTTTAACTTGGATGGTTTCATCGGTGACGTGTTGACCGTTAACTATCTCTATCATCCGGTGCTGGAAGTTCGTGCTCGTAGTTATCGTTTCCGTATCCTGGATGGTTCGGTCTCCCGTTACTTTAAGTTGGCGCTGGTTCAAGAAGTTGCTGGACGTACAACAGGTGAAATTCAGGGCGCACCAGGTCAAGACGTTTCCTGGAATCGTGTTCCTTTTCATATGATCGCGAATGACGGCAACATCCTTGAGCATGCTATTGCATTCGATGGCAAGACTGATCTTGATGGCGACGGCGACAGGCTTGAGCATAAAGGCACGCTACCACAACTCGGTATTGCGGAACGTTACGACATCATCGTTGACTTCTCTAAGCATAATTTGGGGGCCGGCGCAAAGCTGTTCTTTGTAAACTTGCTGGAACATCGCAACGGTAAGATCGTTGAAGGTAATGTCCCGCTAGAACAGGTACTGCGTGAAGAATACAAAGCAGTGATTGTGGTTACGGATGGCGTAGCATCTTGGACTGAAGGTGATCCTGTCGTTGGTAAGTTCATGCAGTTAGATGTTGTGGCCTATGACGGTACTGACCTTAGTATGAACCCCGCTGATTTTGAGCCTGGCAAAGAACGCATGACAGAAATGCCATGGGATCGTAACAACGCTGAAGATGTTGCAGCTATCAAGGACGCGCGTCGTCGTACGTTCCACTTTGGTCGTTCTTCGGGAACGGATGTTGCTCCCTGGACAATTAAAACGGACGATGGCGGCGGATTGACGGCAGACATGAGGCGAGTGTCTGCAGCACCTCAATTGGCACAAGGACCGACAGAAGCTGGTTTTTCTGGAGATGGTACGCGAGAAGTTTGGAAACTCACTACCGGTGGAGGTTGGAGTCATCCGATCCACATTCACTTTGAAGAAGGCGTGATCATCAGCAAAGACGGTCAGTTACCACCTATGTGGGAGATCGGTGCTCGTAAAGACGTATTCCGACTGGGTAATGAAGAAGATGCCGCTCGTGAAATCGAGATCGCTTATCACTTCCGCGAGTTTGCAGGCAGTTTTGTAGAGCACTGTCACAATACACAGCATGAAGATCACGCAATGTTGTTACGTTGGGATCTCGAGCATCCTGGACAGGTTCAGGTAATGCCATCGGTAATTCCAACTTGGGATGGTGTTGAATACATCGATTCGATTGCGTTGCCCACCTTCCGTGAAGGAAGAGGCGTTGGACCATCGGACGGTATACCAACCAATGGTGCGACAACCAACGTTTTCTTGGCTGCCGTTGATGTTCAAACTGCCGTTGATGCCGCTGCTGAAGCCGCCGATGCTGCTGCTGCAGATGTCCAAGCTGCTGAAGCTGAAGCTGCTGCTAACGAAGCTGCCGCCGCAGAAATTGCTGCTAATGAAGCTAATGCCGAAGCTGCTGCTGCCGCTGAAGCTGAAGCTGATGCCGCTGAAGCTGAAGCTGCTGATGCTGCTGCTGCCGAAGTTGCTGCTGCCGCCGAAGCTGAAGCCGCCGCTGATGCTGCTGAAGCCGCCGCTGATGCTGCTGAAGCCGCTGCCGAAGTTGCCGATGCTGAAGCCGCTGCCGAAGTTGCCGCTGCTGATGCTGAAGTTGCTGCTGCCGCCGAAGCTGAAGCCGCTGCCGAAGTTGCCGATGCTGAAGCCGCTGCCGAAGTTGCCGATGCTGAAGCCGCTGCCGAAGTTGCCGCTGCTGATGCTGAAGTTGCTGCTGCCGCCGAAGCTGAAGCCGCCGCTGATGCTGCTGCTGCTGATGCTGCTGAAGCCGCTGCCGAAGTTGCTGATGCTGAAGCTGCTGCTGCCGCCGAAGCTGAAGCCGCCGCTGATGCTGCTGAAGCCGCTGCCGAAGTTGCCGCTGCTGATGCTGCCGCTGCTCAAGCAGTTGCGGCCCCTCAACAACCGACAGTTGTTATGGTTCGCGCTAAGAATGTAGACGAGCGAGGCCGTATTAAGATTGAGGGTAGTGTCGCTGCTGGCCTTCAGGTTAGTGCAGACCTGGCAGGCATCACTTGCAGGACCCGAGACAGTGGGAAATTCAAGTGCGAGGGCAGAGACTTGCCGGCTGGGCACCTTGTCACGTTCACCGCACAGTAAGGAAATCAGTTAACATCTGAATTGGACCGGGGGGCATGTAGATGCGCCCCGGCCTTTCTGTAACAGCGGTAACGACCGAGTTTCTAGACTAACCACGAGTTCAAAATTTGATCAAAAGAAAATGCTAGAACGTTGGTCTAGTGGTCTAGTGGGCTAGCGGTGGGGCTGAACATTCCTGACGGGCGACGAAGAAGACATCAGGGTATTGCGTAAAAGGATCGTTCTTTATACTAATACAATCGATGAAGGCAAGCGCGAGCTATCAGATCACCATGTAAATCTAGTGATCGGTAACCTGCTCAAGCTGCTGCGGCCTTTCAACAACCGACACTTGTTATGGTTCGCGCTAAGAATGTAGATGAGCGAGGCCTTATTAAGATTGAGGGTAGTGTCGCTGCTGGTCTTCAGGTTAGTGCAGACCTTGCAGGCATCACTTGCAGGACCCGAGACAGTGGAAAATTCAAGTGCGAGGGCAGAAACTTGCCGGCTGGACAACTTGTTACGTTTACCGCGCAGTAAAGAAATCAGTTAACATCTGAAACTAACCGGGGGGCATGTAAATGCGCCCCGGTCCTTCTTTAACAATGATAACGACTGGATTTCAAGAATGACCATGAGTTCAAAATTCGATCAAAAGAAAATGCTAAAACGTTGGACTAGTTTGCTAGCGGCGGGGCTGATCAGTCTGTGCTGCTTTTTGCCAGTGAGTTTAGCGAGCGCGATGACGCAGACCCAGCAGGGTGAAAAAGAGCCTGTTGAAGCAACGCAGGGTTTATCGGAGGGTAAACAAGCTACGGCAAAGCACGCGCCTGCAACAAGAAGAAAATCGAATGATATTTGGGGCAAGGACTATTTTCCCAATATCGAATTAACGACCTCTAAAGGTGAGAAAGTCCGTTTTTACGATGACCTGATTAAAGACAAGGTGGTCGCTGTCAATTTTATTTACACCTCGTGTGGAGAGATGTGCCCAGTGGAAACTGCCCGTTTAAAAACCGTGTCCCAAATACTGGGTGATCGGATGGGCAAGGACGTTTTTTTCTATTCAATTACTATTGACCCGGATCGCGATTCGGTTGCGGTTTTAGATGCTTACTCCAAAAAGTTTAAGACGGGTGAAGGCTGGACATTCCTGACGGGTGACGAAGAAGACATCAGGTTATTGCGCAAAAAGATGGGTCTTTACATTAGTACAATCGATGAAGACGAGCGTGAGCTATCAGATCACAATGTAAATCTAGTGATTGGTAACCAGGCGCTCGGCCGGTGGGTTAAACGCTCGCCCTTGGAAAACCCCTACGTGATTGCGAATCAAATGGGCAACTGGCTACATAACTGGAAGCAACCGCGTAAGAATCGAAACAAATATGAAGACGCGCCCAAACTTCGCCAGATTACTGAAGGTGAGATGAAATTCAGAAACATGTGTACATCCTGTCACGTAATAAGCGGCGGAATTGCAAAGATTCCTAATGCTCCGCAGATAGGTCCCGATCTTTTTGGTGTGGGTAAAGTCCGTGATCCGCAATGGCTAACGCGTTGGTTAAAAGAACCTGATGTTATGTTGGCTGAAAAAGATCCAATTGCAGTAGCGTTAATAGAAAAGTACCAGGTCGTGATGCCGAACTTTAGTCTGTCAGAAGTTGACGTGAAAAATATCCTTCAATTTATTGAAAATGAAACTTATCGTCTGGAACAAGTAGCGTTAAAACAAGCGCAGACAGAAATTCCTGTCCCTACGGTTTCAAGTTTATAATATAGTTTTAAACTGGATGTC
>Ga0206130_10004255_pt1 | contig 17852 bp, 14 predicted proteins | sample Helgoland_Spring_9_FD_148637 | JGI IMG/M metagenome (GOLD analysis project Ga0206130, IMG submission 148637) | Pelagic subsurface seawater microbial communities from Kabeltonne, Helgoland, North Sea - Helgoland_Spring_Bloom_20160512_1 | ecosystem: Environmental > Aquatic > Marine > Epipelagic ... | reverse complement strand
CAAATGGTTGCTCACCCCTATGCAAGTCAAGGAGATTTATTCCCTGAATTTGATGGTCTAGAAATTCCTTATGCAGCTGCTAATAACAATGTAAAGGACTTTTTTAGAACTGGTTTAGGACAATCAATGTCTGTAAACGTTGCAGGTTCTCCTGGAAACAACGGTAACACTCGTTACAACCTTAACTTTGGTTACACAACTGAAGACGGTTACATTAGAAATAATGGATTAACTCGTTACAACATTGGACTTGGTGGTTCTACAAAACTATCTAACAAATTCTCATTCAACGGAACTGCAAACTTTAGTAGTACAAGAGTAAATACTCCTCCAATTGCTGCAAACAACGCAGGTGGAGCTTTATCTATTTTTACAAGAACATTATTTATTCCAAGAAACTTGGATCTAATGAACCTTCCTTTCGAGAATCCAAACGATAGATCAAGTGTATATTACAGATCAGATCAAGAAAATCCGAATTGGTTAACTAACTACGCAGGTAGTGAGCAAAAAACAAATCGTTTTTACGGTAAGTTAGGTGCTTCTTATGAAATTTCTGATAACGCATCTGTATCATACCGTTTTGGTTTAGATACCTACAACGAAACTCAAGAGTTTAAAGCTGCTAAAGGAAATGTTACGGCACCTTATACAACAGGTTACCTAAGAACAACAAGTGGTACTAACTTTATTTATGACCATAACTTAAACTTTAGTTTTAATAACTTAGAACTAGCTGATGACTTTAGTTTAACAACTCAACTAGGTTTCAACGCAAGACGTGATACCTATGAGCAGTTTGGACAATCTAGTGTTAACCAAGTAGTATTTGGTTTCTTTGACCATGACAACTTTATTGATCAAACGATTAATGATCCAGTTGCGGGTAGTTTAAGTTTCCAAGCACAACAAAATATATTAGGTGCTTATGGTGAAGCTGCTTTTGACTATGGTGGTTACTTATTTTTAACGTTATCAGGTCGTAATGACTGGGCTTCTACATTAGAGGCTGAAAATAATACGTTATTTTATCCTGGTGCTTCATTATCATTTGTGCCAACATCAATGGATGGTGGATCATCTGATGCACTTAACTACTTAAAATTCCGTGGAGGTTACGGTACATCTGCAAGGTTCCCAGGAGTATACTCTACAAGAACTGGATTTAATTCTACAGCATCGTCAGTACTTGACAGTGATGGAAATGCAGTTACTACAAACGGATTATCTTCTGTACTAGGAAATGTAAACCTTAAACCAGAACTTCAAAAAGAATTTGAACTTGGTTTAGATGCAGATTTATTTAAGAAAAGAATTAGTCTTGACGCAACTGTTTACAGAAGATCAATACAAGATCAAATTGTAGGAAGACCAATATCTCCATCTACTGGAGCTACCTTTACAGCTGATAACATTGCAGAAACGCAAATAGAAGGTGTAGAATTAGGTTTAAACTTTACGCTAATTAAGAGTGATAATTTCACATGGCAAATGGATAACAACTTTAGTGCCTCTGAAAACACAGTTATTGACTTAGGTGGTGTTGAAGCTTTTGCATATGCTGGATTCACAAACTTAGGTAACTATGCTTCAGAAGGAGAAGCTTTAGGAGTAATCAAGGGTGGTTATGCTGCACGTTATGCACAATCAAACATAACAGATGAAAATCCTTATGGTACTGGTGTAAACGGTGCATTACTTATTAATCCAGGTACGGGTCAAATTCTTGACTCAGAGTCAGATTTAGGTAAAGACATTGAAACAATTGGTGATCCTAACGCAGACTGGACAGCAACAACAATAAACACGATTACTTACAAGCAGTTATCATTATCTGCTCAAGTAGAATACACACATGGTGGAGATATATATTCTCAAACTGCATCTCAGTTCTACCGTCGTGGTGTAACAGAGGTAAACGTTGATAACAGAGAAGGAACATATGTTATTCCAGGATTATTAGCTAACCCTACAACAGGTCAGTTATTATTAGGGGATGATGGCCTACCAATCCAAAACAATATTCAAATTGGTGCTAATGATTTATACTTTATAAACTTAGTTGATCCATCTGGACAAGGTATGTATGACGCATCTCATTTACGTTTAAGAGAAGCTTCATTAACGTTCTCTCTTACAGAGAAGATGTTAGAGAAAACTCCTTTCGGAAATATCTCATTCTCTTTATCTGGTCAAAACTTATATGTGAAGGCTTTCAATATTCCTGATGCATTTAACATTGATCCAGAAGCATTGAGTGTTGGTACAGGAAATGGTCAAGGTTTAGAATTCCAAACGGGACCTACATCTAAGCGTTACTCATTTGGTATAAAGGCAACATTTTAAAAATAAAAGGTACTAGTGAGGTGGTAATTACATTACCACCTTGTTATACTAGTGTAACCTAAAAAATTTAATTACATATTATGAAAAATATTTTAAAAATAACATTCGTAACAGCTATGTTGGCTTTATTCACTGGATGTGAAACAACAGAGCTAGATTTACTAGATAACCCAAATGCAATTAGTGCAGATGTGGCAGATAAAAACTTTGTATTAAATCAAATACAATTATCATTCAACGGAATCATAAGTGGTTTTAGAGGAAGTTCTTCAGACATTACGCGTATGACTGCGCAGTTTGGACAGTACAATGGAACAATTGGTGTTAATTCATTAAATGGAACTTGGGCTTCTGCTTACAATATGTTTGCAAACGTAGATTTATTAGAAACTATTTCTGGAAATACAGAAGGTGGTTTACCTAATCATGTAGGTGTGGCACAAATCATAGAAGCATACACATACATTACATTAGTAGATTACGTAGGTGATGTACCTTACAGTCAAGCTAATCAATTTGCTGAGTTTCCAACACCAGCTTTAGATCCGGGAGAAGATGTGTATACGGCTCAAATAGCGCTATTAAACACAGCTATCTCAAACTTAAATCAAGGAAGTGCTGTAGTACCTCAAGATTTATTTTACGGAGATTTTGACGCAGACAACTGGATTGCTGTTGCAAATACTTTAAAATTAAAAGCGCATCTTAACATGGGTGACGGTGCAGCAATTTCAGGTTTATTATCAGAAAACATTATTGATACTGATGATGAAGATTTTCAATTCAACTACTCATCTTCAGCTTCTCCAGAATCAAGAAGCCCAATATTTCAAGGCAATTATGTTAATGGAGCAGGATTTTATATGAGTAATGGCTTTTTAGATATGTTAAACGCAGGTGACGGTGAAGCTCCTTTTGTAGAAACAGGAATTGCAGATCCAAGACTACGTTACTATATCTATCGTCAAAAAAATTCTGCACCTTCAGGATCTAACCTTCCTTGTGCAGGTCAAGATATTTATGACTACTGCTATGTTGGTAACTTATACTGGGGTAGAGATCATGGTGATGATGAAGGAATACCAAATGATGGTATTAGAAGATCTACTTGGGGAGTTTATCCAGGTGGAGGAGCTTTTGACAACAACCAATTTAACAGATCAGACGGAAACGGAACTCCAACACTTGATGGAGCTGGTATAAACCCAATTTTCTTATCATCTTTCACACACTTTGCATTAGCAGAGGCTGGATTAGACCTAGGAGTTGGCGTAAATTCAAGAGATTTATTAGAAGCAGGTATCTCACTTAGTATGGATAAAGTAACCAACTTTACTGGTTCTTTAGACACAACTGACGAAGATGACGAAACTATAGATTATGCTGCAACAGGTGCAGAGATTAGTGCCTATATAGCTAGAGTGATGGCAGAATATGATGCTGCATCAGGAAACGATGCTAAGTTAGAAATCGTTGTTAGAGAATGGTACCTTGCGTCATGGGGTAATGGTGTAGAGCCTTACAACATGTACAGAAGAACAGGATATCCTACACTACAAACAGGTGTTAAGCCAGTAGGTCCATTCCCAAGATCTTACAGATACCCAGAAAACGAAACTAACACAAATCCTAATGTAAGTCAGACAACTGCTGACAACCAAGTATTTTGGGATACAAACCCAGCTGGTTTCATTAACTAATCCATTTTAATTAAATACTTTAATTATGAAAAATATAAATAAAATATTCTCTCTAGTATTTGTAGCAATATTATCTACAGTTACTTTCACTAGTTGTGAAGATCAAGATCTAGAACGCTTTCCGGAATTATCTAACGGTGGATTTGTAAAGTTTGTAACTGCTCCAGTATTTGAAATGGGTGCAGATCCTGCAACCGCTTCTTTTAGCGCGATGACTGAAGATCCTAACGGAACTGTCGCTACTTATGAAGTAACAGTAGTTGGTGATTTTGCTGGCGCTCCATCTGAGGCTCTAGCTTTCGGTTCAACAACAACATTCCCATTTGATGTAAGTTTCACAACTGCAGATATGGCTGAATTATTTGGAGTTGATGCTTCTGTTTTTGCAGAAGACGATTCTTTTGAATTCTTTGGTGTTGTAACAACTGTAGACGGAGTTATATATGACGGTTCTAATCCAAGTGGATCTTACCCCGAAGGAGATGATCCTGAAGATGCAGGTTCTTGGAACGGAGGAAACACTAATGCAACTGTTACAGCTGTATTATTAGACGCATTTAACTGGGAGGTTACTTACGAAGACGCTGACTAATAAATAATTAGTTAATATATTTTAAAAACCATCCTTTTCTAAGGATGGTTTTTTATTTTTGCACTATGAAGAAAGAGACATTATTATTTGGTATTTATCCTGTTATAGAGGCTTTAAAGGCAAAACAAACCATAGACAAGGCATATGTCCAAAAAGGACTACAGAGCCCTAAGATTGATGCTATTGTGGCAGACCTTGAAGCATTAAACACCACAATTTCATATGTGCCTCTAGAAAAAATGGAGAAGCTATGCCGTAGCAATCATCAAGGAATTATTTTAATTAGTTCACCCATAGAATTTGTTGGGTTAGAGACCATGGTGGAAGCGGTACTAGAAAGCGAAAAAACACCTTTGTTTTTAATACTAGACCAGATTAGTGATGTTAGAAATTTTGGTGCTATTCTAAGAACAGCAGAATGTACTGGAGTGAATGGTGTTATCATACAAAAAAAAGGGGGTGCACCAGTAAGTGGTGATACTGTAAAAACCTCTGCGGGAGCTATATTTAACATTCCTATCTGTAAGGTAGATCACATTAAGGATGCCATTTATTACCTTCAAGGAAGCGGTATTACAACTATTGCTGCTACAGAGAAAACACAAGACACTATATACAATCTAGAATTAAACGAACCTATGGCTATTGTTATGGGGTCTGAAGGTCTTGGAGTTTCAAAATCTGTACTTAGTATTGTAGACAAAAAAGCTTCATTACCCCTACTAGGTGTTATCAATTCTTTAAATGTATCTGTTGCCTGTGGTGCTTTACTATATGAGGTAGTGCGTCAAAGATCAAAGTAAAAAAACCTACTCTTTTTTATGCTTCACTATTGTGTAAACAATACCTACATCATTTTTTGATGTAGTACTTAATTGCTGGTCATCTGGGGTTTGTTTTATTTCAATAAAATTACCGTCTGCATCAAATTGCTGCATAAAAGGATCATTCTCGGGCAGGTAATCATCAGTTTCCCAATCAAATTTTTTATTTGTAACTGTTGTAGTGCCTTTGTATAAATAAGCCAACAACAGACCAACTCCGAAACCAGATAAATGTCCTTCCCAAGAAATATGGCTATCTAAAGGAAATACATACCAAAGCAAACTACCATACACAAATACAACCGCGAAAGAAAGCGCTGTAAGTTGGTATTGCTTTGAGATAATGCCTTTAAAGAATAAAAAAGAAGCCAATAAATAAACAATACCACTAGCTCCAATATGGTTTGCAGGACGGCCAATAGCCCAAGTTATAAGACCCGTAATAACAAAACCCAAAATAAACACTTGCCATCGCAAAGGGCGATAAAAATAAAAAAGTGCAGTTCCTAATACCAACATAGGAACACTGTTGTTAAACAAGTGCTTTAGATTACCGTGTATAAAAGGACCAAATAATATACCTCTTAAACCCTCAACCTTTCCTGGGTGTATGCCATAGGGAGTAAAATCTTCAACAAACCGTATTTCAAACCAAAACACGAGCCACATGATTATCACAAATAACAAAGGATAAAGCACTACATCAACAGAAAAATATAATTTTTGCGATTTAGTCATACCTCAAGATAGCAAAAACAAATCCAAATCCTGCAATATGATAAATTGTCAGTTTATTAGCTAAATTAAAAATGTAACTTTATAAAATGAATATTCCACTAGCAGAAAGAATACGGCCAAAAACACTCCAAGGATATCTAAGCCAACAACACCTGGTTGGTGAGACTGGAGCACTCACAAAACAACTACAAAGCGGCATGATACCGTCAATGTTGTTTTGGGGACCTCCTGGTATTGGTAAAACAACTTTAGCTACTATTATTGCATCTGAGTCAGAAAGGCCTTTCTACCAATTAAGCGCCATTGATAGTGGAGTAGCTGCCGTTAGAGAGATTATTGAAAAAGCAAAAAAAGCAGACGGGTTGTTTACCACAAAAAACCCCATACTTTTTATTGATGAAATTCATCGTTTTAGTAAATCTCAACAAGACTCCCTACTTAGTGCTGTAGAAAAAGGATTGATCACCCTTATTGGCGCCACTACAGAAAACCCAAGTTTTGAGGTTATACCTGCCCTACTCTCAAGGTGTCAAGTGTATGTGTTAAACTCATTTTCTAAAAAAGATCTGGAAGATCTTTTAAAACGAGCCATTGCTGTAGATACTGTATTACTAAAATATGATATCGTGTTGCAAGAAACACAAGCCATTTTAAAACTATCTGGAGGTGATGCAAGAAAACTTCTCAATATTTTAGAATTGGTGGTGATTTCTGAAATATCTGAGGTGATAAGTGATGAAAAACAAAAAGTGGTTATCACCAACCAAATGGTACAGCATAAGGTGCAAAAAAATACGGTGTTGTATGATAAAACTGGAGACCAGCACTATGATATTGTTTCGGCATTTATAAAATCAATACGCGGTAGTGATCCAAATGCAGCTGTATACTGGCTCTCTAGAATGATTGAGGGAGGGGAGGATATAAAGTTTATAGCTAGAAGGTTAGTCATACTTGCTAGTGAAGATATTGGAAATGCAAACCCCAATGCACTTTTACTTGCTAACGCAACATTTCAATCTGTTATCTCCATTGGCTTTCCAGAATCTAGTATTATTTTAAGCCAATGTGTTATATACCTTGCAAGCTCTGCCAAAAGTAATGCTAGTTACCTAGCGATCAAAAAAGCACAACAACTCGTCAAGCAATCTGGTGATCTATCTGTACCTTTTTCTATTAGAAATGCGCCCACAAAACTCATGAAAGAGTTAGGATATGGAGACAACTACGCATATGCTCATGATTATGATAATGCTTTTGTAGCTCATGAATTTTTACCTAAAGAGATTCTTGGCACCACCCTGTATCAACCGGGCAATAATGCAAAAGAAAATCAATTAAAGAGCTATTTAAAAAGTCTATGGAAAGACAAATATGATTTTTAATCCTGAAAAATTAATGTAATGGATGTCCCATCTTGAGCAACTAGCTTCAAATCATTATTTTCAAGGAATTGACACTGGTAATTAACCTCGAAGATCATACCCTCAAAGCCATTTTCTGAATATTCAATAGCTCCTTTTAAAATTAAATCTGCCCCAGAAGCATCATACACATTATAACCTACCTCAACTTTCTTTAAAAGGTATGAGATTGAATTATAGCTGTAAGCGTTAAATTTATTTGCTGGTCCCTTATTGCTTTTAGACTCTAGTGGCGCAACTACTGCAGAAGCTTCCTGGCTATATACATTAGAAGCAATAGGTCTTACTACTATTTCTTTTTGTTGTACACTCAGCTCGTTAAAACCTAAAAAAGCCTTACGTAATGCATCTTGGTATGATTTTTTATACTCTTTTTGCTTGCTAGCGCCTGGCGCTCCTCTATACACTTCTTTTCCTTTGCAGTCTTTTAAAACAACTATGATCTTGGTTCTTGTAAATCCAGAAATAGATTCTACATCTGCCCACAATCCGTCACAATTATCTACACTTGGTAGTTCGCTAAAATAATAGGTATTAAATCCATTTTTAGTTAGATAATATTTAGCCATATCATTTAATTGATATTGATTGGCTTTAGATAAAAATTCAAATTTATCTGGAACAACGACAAAACTATACTCGCTAAGACTTTTTTGAGCAAAGGAGATATTAAGGCATGTTACTATAATGGCTAAGGTTAAAAAAAACTGTTTCATCATTAATTTAATATATAGTTTAATCCTACTTGTAAAGATACACTATTTGCTTTGGCAAGATTTGACATCTGCAGGAGGTTATCTGCTGCTAAAAACAAATTTACGCCCCTAATATTTAAAAACAACCCTGCCCCAACATTTTTGGCAGAATAACTATCTAAAGTGTAGGTAGTTTTAATGGAGAGTGTATCTCCAAATCTTCTTGTGTAATAAAGTGTACCTGCAAACTGTAGGCCTCGGGGTCTAAATATGCTAAAATATTGAACTCCCGCTTGAGAAACTCGTTTTTGCTTTGTACCATTATTTTTACAATTACAACCTCCTTTATCACCAACAAACCTCCCAAAATCATAATGTAATCCAGCATTTATTTTGGTGGGGCGTAGCTGTGTATATCCGGTATTGAGCGTATCAACAGGAATTTCGCGGGCTATATCATCTTCTAGATTATCATAATAAGGAATGGCTGGCTCTCCATTTACTAGTTCCGGAAAAATAAGCTCAATACCATCTAGGGTATAATCTCCTTTAGCCCTGTAAAGCTCTGTGTCATTGGTGTGAAAAATAGCGCCAAGGTCAAGCACAGAAGCGGTCAAAGAAAGCTGGTTGTCAAACTGGTAAGTTATACCAGCATCTAGACCAATACCAAGGTTACCGCCCAGTAAAGCTCTCCCAAGTAACTTTTTGTTTACTTGAGATTGCTCTAAGCCGTCTAATGATAAAAAACCAGAGGTTTTTACCTCTACATCCAAATCTGTAACAGTATGCTCGTAGACATTAGCAGTACCCTCTCTTATAGATGTTTTAAACGCTCCTTTATTTCTTGTACTACTTACACCTACTAAACTAGAATAAAGTTTTAAGCGCACTCCTGCAGTTAGTTTTTTTGAAATTTGTTTATTTACCCCAAAATGATACACCGTTAACAAATCTGCACGAGCACTTACATCGTTAAAATCATAGGCTTTACCAATATAATCTCTATTACCCTCCCAGGCTAAAATTGCTATATCTTTAGGGAAATAGGCGATTACGTCTAATTCTTGATACATTCCGCCAGAGAAATACACAGGCTCCATACCCTTGGATAACCAACCAAAGTTTAACACATCTAATTGCTGATTTATAGTGAAAAAATCTCGTGAACTTAACTCAGAAATTATATTTGTTATTTTAGTGTTGATATCTACTCCATCATCTGCAAAGATATCAAAAACAGAAACTCCAGAGGAACCAGCATTAAAATGAAATTGAGACACTAAAGGCATACCTGCATGGAATTGACTGCTAACAAGGCTTCCTGGATTAAGCATTAGCGTTTGTGGGGTCACCTCCCAATTATAGAGCAGTTGTTTGTTTTGACAAACAACAACAGACAGCCCAAGGGCTAAATAAATAAAAAGAAATTTTTTCATTACTTTACTTGCTACTCTATTTGTAAATAATAAGTGGTTTTTGATTGTAAATTCAAAACTCCAGATAAATCTTGTGAAGAAGAGGGAATTGTTACTGTAACTAGAACCTTATTGGCCTTTGTCAGCTCCTTAATTTGCAACGCATCCAAGGATTGAACAAAATAGCTTACAACTGGGTTGTTTTCACTACCAGGGGACACAGTAGTTTGCATTAAATACTTAGAGACATTATCGTTATTCAAAAAATCAAAAGAGACGTTAAATCCTCTTGCAATGGTGTTGGTGAACTCAAAATAGAAGTCAGCACCTTTTATTATATCATTAATATCGCTTCCGCCTAGAAAATCTAGATCTGTGATATCCTCTACAACCAAGACCTCTGTATTGTTTGCGTAATCATAAAAATTAGACGCCTCCAAATTAAAATAAATTAAATCAAGTTCAATTTCTGGTGTTAGCACTACCTCATTTGTTTGATCAAAATCGGTACCATCAAAACAAGAAACGAATAGCAGTATGCTGGTGAATAAAATAAATTGTTTGGTAATTTTAACATCCATGGTGGCTAGGGTATATTGAATAAACGTTTTTCTGCCATAAAAAGTCTATAATGGTTACGATGTAATAGTAATAAGAAATGAAAAGACTTGCAGTAACCTAGGTTACATATGTACATGTTTTCAAAAAAGCTTAAGGTGAGGGTGAATTTTTTCTTTAGAACACATTTATTTTTTCACAATAAATCCTTAATCTCTAACAAGTAATCTACAACTTTATATCCATTTGTTGGAATTTCTTTTCTGTAATTAAAAAATATAGTATCCATCCCTACACCCTCTGCCCCGAGGATATCTGCATCAAAGGTATCTCCAATCATAACACTTAATTGTGCAGAAGCTCCAGCCTTTGATAGGGCTGTTTTAAACACCAAAGGGTTGGGTTTTTTTACACCTACCTCCTCAGAGCTTGTTACGGTAGCAAAAAAAGGAGCTAACTTACTTTTTTCAAGCTTAATGAACTGTACCTGAGAAAACCCATTGGTTATGATGTGCAATGTGTATTTTTCTTTTAAGTATTCTAGTAATTCAAAGGTCCCGTCAAACAAATAATTATTATTAGGCAACTCTTCAATATATGCTTCACTCATACCATCAATGATTTGCATATCATAAGTTACTCCTAGCTTACTAAAGCTATCGATGAGTCTTCCTCTTCGAAGTTGCGTTTTGGTAACACGTTCTTCTCTAAACTCACGCCAGTAGTTAAAATTTATGGGTTCGTATACTTTTAAAAATGAAGCTAGAGGAATACCAACAGAAAATCTCTGAAACACACGCTCAAGGGCTAAGCCAGAGTTTCTATCAAAATCCCAAAGGGTGTGATCTAAATCAAAAAAGACATCAGTTATTGTAGGTTTTATCATGATATTAAAGTTTCAGAAAAAAGGGAACGCCACAGTTTATTATTAGGATCTGCAGAAAAATCTTTGTTTGAAAATAGCACAGAAAATGTCCCGTTAACACTTTGTACGTTACCAAACATCTGAGCAATTTTTAGGGCGGTATCCTTAGGACTTAATTTTAAAAAACCTTGAGTTGTACAGGCAATTGGTTGTATGGCTAGAGGTGTTATAATTTCATAATCTAAATCATAGAACAAAAAAGGAGTACAAGTTCCTGCCCTAAATCCAGGTTGGTTTTCATACACCATCGTATAATCCTTCTTTATTTCTAGCGCAACTAAATTCCTATAAATTTCTGGAAGGCCAATAAGTAAATTACTGTTTTGACTGCTTAGAATTGTTCTATTTATAATATGTTCTAGTGTTGTTTTTTCTGTTTTTAAAAAATCCGGATTTGTCAATGCCCTTAAAGAGACCAGGAGCCCAATTTCTTTATAGTCTGCAACATACTTAATAAGCATTTTAAACTTTTGCTTTTGAGTATTTATAGTTTGGTGAAAATCAACTGCTTCGCCCAATAAAAAAAATACAGTAAGTTTCATGTTACTCTTTTTGGTAACATCCAATATCCACTTATAGCTATCGTAGGGGTCTTTTTGTAGGCCTAAAACAACTTTACAGCGTAGTAAAAACTGTTTTAATCTAAGCCTAAAAAGATCTGAAGTAAAACCAATAATAGACCTAAAGATTCCTTTATTTAAAAAAGCATAGGCAACTTGCGCATTAATTAAACTATGCACTGTTGTTTGCTTTTCTGGAAATAATAGCTGTGGAAATGTTTGCTGTAACAGCACCTTTAGTTTATAGCTCCAAATATCAATCACTGGGCTGTCTAGAAAGTTGTGTTTAAAACCCAAGCTCTCCTGGGCAGAAAACCTTCCTAAATGATCTTTAACATGAGGCAAATATTCTTCATACCTACTAAGCAGATAAAAGGCAGCCGTAAATATATCAAAGGGTATGGCGCTTTTATCGCTTACGGCAAAGAAACACTTTGTTTGATCCCAATCTCGCACATTAATCTCTACACTTTCAATTCCTTGTTGGGTAAGAAGGCCGTGACTTTGGAAAAAAAGTTCATTCCCAAGGGGCTGTTTTCCGTAAGAAGCTTTTGGCCCTTTATGTGCTAAAAAAGCATCGATTTCGGTGGTAAAACCAACTTTAATCCCCAAAATACGGGTACAAATATGTTTAAAAACATAGGATATTCTTGGGGTAATTTGTTTGGTAAAAATAAGTAGCATATAAAAATATAACCTAAAAAGTACACCAGTATCTATACCGTATACACTTCAAATATAGGGTAATTTGGTTTGTTATTTTTTGATTTTAAAATAAAAGGTACTCCCCTCTCCAAATTGAGATTCTACCCATATGGTACCCTCATGAAGTTTAACTATTTTCTCTGCATGAGCAAGACCAACACCACTCCCCTCCTGCTTTTGCTGAGTAGGTACACGAGAAAAAATAGTAAAAAGATCTTCTATATCCTCCTGCTTAATTCCAATACCATTATCTGCAACAGAAAAAACCCAAAAATCTTCTTCTTGGTTTGCGGCAATAGTAATAATGGGAGCAACCTGTTTTTTAGAATATTTAAGGGCGTTACTCAATAAATTCTGAAACAATAAACGCAACTCTACCTTATAGCCCTTTATTTTAGGTAATTTTTCAGAAATGATAGTTGCATTGGTTTCTTGAATTCGCTTTTTAAGATCATACTTTGCAACCTCAAGTTGCTCTTGCACGTCTACCTTTGTTATTTTTAAATCTCTACCTATGCGGCTATGTTCTAACAACCCTTTTATTTGCTCGGCCATTCTTCCAGAGGCTTCATGAATATACCCAATATACTCTTTGCCCTTTGGAGAAAGTTCATCTGTAAATTTTTGCATCAAAAAATCACTACTAAACCTAATTGTAGCCAAAGGCTCTTGCAAGTCATGAGAGCAAATAGACACAAACTGCTCAAGGTCTTTATTGACTCTTTCTAAATCCTCTTTTTTGTTTTTAGCCTTGCGTTGTGCTTTTTTAATTTCTGAAATATCTACCAGTGTGAATATTGATTTCACAACAATACCGGCCTTATTATAAATTGCTCTTGAATTTAAAATTGCTTGAATTCTCTTCCCTTTTTTTGCCTTTAAGGTAACTTCTTCACTAGAGATAGGACCTTTGTTTAAAAATGCATCTAAAAGCGTAACAATTTTGACGCTCGATTTCTCTGTAAATATTTTTGAGACATGAGTGCCAAGAATTGCTTTTTTATTTTTGTGTCCAAGATTAGAAACAAGCATACTATTACAATTAACAATATACCCTGTCAGCGGGTTTATTGTGGCGTGCATAACGGGGTTGTCATCATACAAAAAACCAAAATTAGTTTCACTAATTCGTAGCTTTTCTTGCAAGCTAGCTATCTCTTTCTCTAGCTTACCGATGTAACCTGACTCTTGAGGTGATGATTCTTTACTCAATTTTATATCGTTAATATTAAAAACTCTTGCAAGGACCTTACATCCCTACTTATTTTAAAATTTCTTTGACTTTCTCAAAATCTAAACCGCCATAATTTCCACTACTCATAAGCAGTAAAGAGGTGTTATTAAAATCTTGCTCAAATAAATAGTCTTGAAAAGCCGCTGGATCTGTAAACACCAATAAATCTTCTCTTTGAAAAGCATTTAAAATTTGAGCACTAGAAACCGCGTCCAACTTTTTTATTTTTACTGCCTTTGGAGAATAAAAAACGACCGCTTTATCTGCACCATCAAGGGCACCTTTATATTCAGAGAGAAATTCTGGATTTAAACTACTATACGTATGCAACTCCAAACATGCCAACAAACTGCGCTCAGGATATTGGTTTTTTAGGGCCTGGGTGGTTGCCATTACTTTACTTGGAGAATGTGCAAAATCCTTATAAGCGATGCTTGTAGGACCTTGTGCAATTTTCTCTAGGCGTTTACTTGCTCCTTTAAATGTGGCAATTGCCTCATAAAAATCTTCTTGTTGCACCCCCATGAGTTGGCAAATCCAACGAGCACCCTCTAGGTTATTTAAATTATGTTTTCCAAATACTTCGATAGGCATTGGCCCGTCTTGTGTATCTAAAAGTGTATCTCCATTTTCAACACTATACTGGGGTGTTTGATAGGGATATTTTTTTATTTGATTTTGGGCTGTTTCCACAACTTGTTTAACCTCTATGTCTTCTTGATTGAACACTATGGCTCCACCATGAGTGATCTGAGAAAGAAAAATACGGAATTGCTCTACATAGTTGTCAAAGGTTGGAAATACGTTGATGTGATCCCAGGCAATACCGCTCAACAAAGCAATATTGGGTTTGTATAAATGAAATTTCGGACGTCTATCTATGGCAGATGATAAATACTCATCTCCTTCTAGGACAATAAAATCATTTTCTTTTGTAAGATGCACCATGGTATCAAAACCCTCTAATTGTGCTCCTACCATGTAATCTACTTCTTTATCATGGTAATGCATTACATGTAAAATCATAGAAGTAATGGTTGTTTTACCATGAGATCCTCCAATAACAACACGAGTTTTGTTTTTGGATTGTTCATATAAAAACTCTGGATAACTATAAATGGTAAGCCCTAGCGCTTTAGAGCGAAGCAGCTCGATGTTGTCGAGTTTGGCGTGCATACCTAAAATAACCGCATCAATATCTGATGAAATGTTATCTTCAAACCAACCATACTGCTCGGGCAGCAAACCTTTGGCCGCTAACCTTGACCTAGAAGGATCAAAAATCTCGTCATCGCTTCCCGTTACGTGTTCTCCTTTATTATGTAATGCTATTGCTAAATTGTGCATGGCACTACCACCAATGGCTATGAAATGGATTCTCATCTAAATTGAAAAATTTATATCGTTATCTACACAGAAATGTAACTCACTTACTCCAAAAATAGAAAGATAACTCTTAACATCAATTCAGAAATTAGAATTATTTTAAAGCATCTGTATTAATATCTTTTCTTTTGCAGCCTCTTTAAAACCTGGAGCTACTCTAAGCGCTTTTTCAATCCAAAAAAGTGCCTTGGTTTTATCTCCAATATTTTTATAAACTTGGGCTAACCTAAGATATGCCCATTGTTGAGATGTGTTATCTTTTGTAGAATAATTTTCTAGATAGGATGTTAAATACTCTATGGCCAACTGCGGTTCTAGATTGTAGCTTGCGGCAAGTTCACCAATTTGATAATTCAATTGGTTTTGTTGAACATGAAGCGCCTGGCTTTTTTGTAAAACTTCTAATGCCTTTTCTGGTTGGTTGGTGTTTTTGTAAAAACCAGCGAGTTTACTATAAGCACCCATAGAGCCTTGTTGAGCAACTGCTTTTTTGTAAAACTGCTCTGCCACTATCGTATCATCAGTATAGGCGGCAATATATCCCTTGGCCATAAACCCTTTTTCTGGAGATAACCCCAGAAGTTCATCTGCATAAAAAAGTGCTGTATTTTTACTGCCACCAATTATTGATGGTAATTGCATGTACAATTCTACTAGCGCCTCTCTCACTTTTATGTGAGTTGGGTCTAATGTTGCGGCTTTTTTAAAATGCGTTTTAACATCACTAATATAAAAGGCAGCGCTAAATTTATTTACAGATAAGGCCTTCATACCCAATACCCCTCCATATTTAAAGTGGTAATTTGCATTGGCAGTATCATTGGATATAAGAGCTTTATAATACATCATTGCACTGTCCCACTCTTTTGCCTGGCCAGCTATATCACCTAAATACTCAAGGGTAGCAAGATCTGAAGGATACTGGTTAAGGTGCTGTTTAAAAAGCGGTGTGGCTTTGGCACTATTTCCTTGCAGATAATAGCTTTCTGCAAGTTCAAAATTTGTTTGGCTCAGTAAAAAAAAAGGAAACAATAGTAGTAAAAATAGCCCTCTCATAAAATGGTATTAAGGAGTGTTAAAATAAAAGTTAGACTATTTACCTTTCATAGTATTTGATGTTTACTTTCTATTGGTGCACACTTGTTTCGTTAAGCATAGCCCAAAGGGTGTCTTTTAGTTCCATTAAACCCTGTTGAGCCATCGAACTGAAAAATAAATAAGGGATCCCGTCAAAATCTTTATCTAAGGCCTCTTTCATTTCTGCCTTTAGCTCATCATCTAGCATGTCACTTTTCGAGATAGCCACCAATTTGTCTTTATCTAATAGTTCTGGATTGTATCGCTTTAATTCATCTAGAAGAATATCGTATTGTTTTCTAATATCATCAGCGTCTGCAGGTATTAGAAAAAGCAAGGTCGAGTTGCGTTCTATGTGGCGCAAAAAATAATGCCCTAGCCCTTTTCCTTCTGCAGCACCTTCTATAATTCCAGGAATATCTGCCATAACAAAAGTTCTGTGATCGCGATATTCTACAATACCCAAATTAGGCTTTAGAGTAGTAAACTCATAATTGGCAATTTTTGGTTTTGCAGCAGTAATTACAGACAGCAGTGTAGATTTTCCTGCATTTGGAAACCCTACCAAACCAACATCTGCCAATACTTTCATCTCTAGAGTGAAGGCACCTTCTTCTCCTTCCATTCCTGGTTGGGCGTAGCGAGGGGTTTGGTTGGTAGAAGACTTAAAATGGTTATTACCAAGACCTCCCATACCTCCTTTTGCAAGGATAAGCTCATCATCGTGCTCTAGAAGTTCCTTTAATCTTTCTCCGGTTTCTGTGTTTATAACCACTGTACCTAAAGGTACCTCAACGTAGATATCTTCACCATCTGCACCTGTACTTGTTTGCTTACTTCCAGCGCCGCCATACCCGGCTTTGTAATGACGCTTAAATTTTAAATGGTGTAATGTCCAAAGGTTACTATTGGCCTTTAAGATTATATGTCCTCCACGACCTCCATCTCCACCGTCTGGACCTCCTTTTGGAATAAATTTTTCACGTCTCAAATGCGCACTACCTTGCCCTCCTTTACCAGAGGTTACATGAATTTTTACGTAGTCAACAAAATTTCCTTCAGTCATACCTTTTTCTTACCCGGGTAAGAATTTTTTTTAAGCTTACGCTTGTTATAATCTATCAAATACTTCGCTCAAACGAGCTGTAATCTCTTGAATATTTCCGACACCATTTACCCCAAAGTACCTGTCTTTAGCTTTATAAAAGTCTTTTAAAACATCCGTTTTTCGGTAATACTCTGCAACACGTTCTCTAATAATAGCCTCATCTGCATCATCGGCGCGGCCACTTGTTTTACCTCTTTCTAATAACCTGCCTACCAAGACCTCATCATCCACCTCAAGAGCAACCATTGCATTGATTTGACTTGACTTTTCTTCCATTAATGTGGCAAGGGCCTCTGCTTGAGCCGCTGTTCTTGGGAACCCATCAAAAACAAAGCCATTTGCATCAGGGTTTTTCTCTACCTCTGCGTTAAGCATCTTAATGGTTACACCATCTGGCACTAAATGGCCTTTGTCCATGTAAGACTTGGCAAGTGCACCTAACTCTGTTTGATTTTTTATATTATATCTAAATACATCACCAGTAGAAATGTGTACCAATTGATATTTAACTTTTAATACCTCTGCTTGCGTTCCTTTTCCGGCTCCTGGAGGGCCAAATAGTACG
>Ga0206130_10004249_pt1 | contig 17863 bp, 16 predicted proteins | sample Helgoland_Spring_9_FD_148637 | JGI IMG/M metagenome (GOLD analysis project Ga0206130, IMG submission 148637) | Pelagic subsurface seawater microbial communities from Kabeltonne, Helgoland, North Sea - Helgoland_Spring_Bloom_20160512_1 | ecosystem: Environmental > Aquatic > Marine > Epipelagic ... | reverse complement strand
GGCACTCTTTCTTTACGCTGTTATTCGCCTGCGTTCGGGTGAGAGCCCGTTTTTGCAGATACGGCGCATCGGTCTTCCTGCTGTTGTTGCGGGACTGGCATTAGTGGCGGCCTATTCCGGCGGTATCTACGCAATTCAGAACACCTCCGTCGCGAATGCGATGCTATTGTTTGCGACAGCCCCTTTCATGGCGGCTGTTTTGGGTTGGATAATTTTGCGTGAACCTGTTCGCGCGGCGACGTGGATAGCAATCGCGGTGTCACTTGGTGGGATCGCCATCATGTTTGCCGACAAATCTGATAACCTCGCCTTTCAAGGCAGCTTAGCCGCGCTTGGTTCAGCATTGGGATTCGCTGTGTTTACCGTCGCTTTGCGTTGGGGTCGGACCGGAGAAATGCTTCCGTCCGTTTTCCTCTCTGGTCTATTCGCTATTATTGTCACGTTGCTAATATGTCACCTCAAAGGACTTTCGCTTGTTTTGAGTATGCATGACGGTGGCGTAGCCATGGGCATGGGGGTCTTCCAAGTAGGGGCTGGTTTGATTTTATACACACTCGGCTCTCGCAGTTTACCAGCCGCAGAGCTGGCCTTGTTATCCTTGGCAGAAGTGTTGCTTGGTCCGTTTTGGGTCTGGCTCTTTCTCGGCGAGACAGCGAGCGTGAATACCTTGATTGGTGGAATAGTTCTGCTTGCTGCAATCGCAGGTAACGCACTGTCTGGGAAACGTCGCAGACCTCCGCCGATTACCTCACCTTAAAAAACTGCCGTTTGATTACACATGTGCGCTAAGGTTAGGAGGCGGGTAAAGTCTGGGGAAAAGCAATGATTTGGAGTGCTGATGGTATTTGTTCCGTATCATTTTTGAAATCGTGAATTGTCAATGCCACCAAGCAAGTGAGCACCATTTGAGCGGAGACGTCATTTGCCGCGGATGGTACCAATGTCTGCAATGTGGATTTGGATTTCGGCGACTGCTTAACCCACCGCCGCATCCACCGCTTAGCACGGTGGAAATTTGACAAAGGTAGTAACGAACCGCACCGTGTCACTGTAACCGTCAAAGCATCTTGCAAAATACGACCGTTAGACGGCGCTTTTTCTTACGGTGTCGACGAATCTTTTTACGGTGTCGGAGTTTCCCGACTTCCGAAACGCTAAATATAGGTCGATCAGGTTTTCGCATGGTTCAAACGGGACGAAGGAAACACCAGGAGGGGCGATATTCTTGACCCAAGCCGGCACTAAAGCAATTCCGAGCCCATGGGCCACGAACTGCAGCAGAGTGGACTTATCGATGATCTCGCAGACAATGTTTGGCTGGGCGCCGATTTGCCGGAAACCACTCCACAATGCTTCGTGTAGGATTGGTCGCGCGTGCTTGGGGTACCCCACGATCGGTTGGTCTGCTATATCGGATGTGGAAAGGGACGCAGCGCTTGACAGCGGGTTGGTATCGGCCAGGACCACCACGATGGGCTGACGATGCAAAAGTTCGCTGGTAATGAAGTCGTCTTCCTGAGGCGTCCGCACGAAGGCTACATCTGTGCGATGGGCGATCAACTCATGGGAATGCTGTTCAGAGGAAGAAATTTCCAGTACCTGCACATGGACCCTCAGATTGGTCTGGCGAAATGCAAGTAGGGCCCGGGGTAGCAACATCGAAATTGCCTCGTCGACGCCGCTCACACGGATGTGGTGTAGGTCAGAATCGGCGGTGTGGCGAACATTGGAGACCGATCTTTCAATATCGGTAAGGATCCTTTTGGCATCCTGGACGAATTCCGACCCGGCTTGGGTCAGGCTGACTTGCCGCGTCGTTCTGAAAAACAGTCGGGCGCCAAGTTCATGTTCCAGCGCAGAGACCCGTTCAGAGAGCGAGGATTGGCTCAGTCCAAGGCGTTCGCTGGCTCTTCGGAAGTGAAGCTCTTCGGCGACGGCGACGAAGCATTCCAGTTGTCTGATGTCCAATCCGTTACCCTTTTTTAGCTTATTTGATAACGCTTACCCGCATTGCGTCGTCCAATCTAGCCTCGAACTCACGGATCGCAGCTGCATATTCCAGCGAATCCAGCGTATCATCGCGACCGCGGATCAGCGAGGTTCGCGTGGCATCGTCCATTTCGAACGGTACCGAAATCTCACCGGCGACGATCGTGCGGTAATCAAGGTCAATCGATATTTCAGCGCCGCTGGCCCTGCTGGAAAATTGCAAAAGTGCGTCCCGTGCCGCGGGGGAAACAATTGGCAGTGCAAGACCATTTTTGCGCGCATTGTCGTAAAATATTCCGGCAAAACCTGTCCCGATGCAGGCATCAATCTTCAACTGACGCATACCCCATACGGCATGCTCCCGGCTTGAGCCACACCCGAAATTGTCACCGACAACTAAAATTGTGGCCTGCGTCCAAGGCGCATTGTTCAGGATGAAGTCCGGGCGCTGTTGACCAACATTGTCAAAGCGCAGGTCGGCAAACGTTCCGTCGGCCAGCCCTTCGCGGGTGATCGTGATCAAAAACCGCTTGGGCATGATCACATCGGTATCGACATTGGCCAGGGGCAATGGCGCGGCTATCCCTGTAATGGTTTTCATCATCTGCTTGTCTTTCACTTGAAATCGCGCACGTCAGTCAGGTGCCCGGTGACGGCCGCCGCAGCGACCATTGCTGGTGACATCAGATGGGTGCGTGCGCCGCGGCCCTGACGTCCTTCGAAATTTCGGTTGGTCGATGAGGCGACCCGCTCACCGTCCATAGCAATGTCGTCATTCATCGCCAGACACATTGAACAGCCCGCCTCAGGTCGCCATTCAAATCCAGCGGTCTCGAAAATGCCCCGCAGACCTTCGGCTTCCGCCTTGATGCGTGTCATGGCAGAACCCGGCACAACGATTGCTTCGACGCCTTCGGCCACTTTCCGGCCTTCCAGTATTTTGGCGGCCTCTCGCAGATCTTCTATACGGCTGTTGGTACAAGAGCCGATAAATGCCGTGTCAATTTTTATCGACTGGGCCGATTGCCCTTCGGTCAACCCCATGTAGTGCAATGAGCGCTCCAGCGCCGCTTTGGCCTTGGGAGAGACATAGTCCAGCGCAGACGGCACATTCGCAGTGATTGGCACTGATTGATCCGGGCTGGTGCCCCACGTGATCAAAGGTTCGATATCGGCCCCTGAAATAGTAAACTCTTCATCAAATACGGCTTCGGGATCGCTGACCCAGCTTTCACCTTTAAAGGTAAACTGACCGGTATGGGGGTGGCCCGTCAACGCCGCTTCGGTGATTTCATCCACCGCGATCAAAGCCGCGCGAGCACCCAGTTCAACCGCCATATTACAAACGGTCATCCGTCCGGCTATATCAAGACCGCGAATAGCCGAGCCAGCAAACTCCACCGCATAGCCATTGGCACCGCCGGCTCCTACGACTTGCACGACCTTCATTATGATGTCTTTTGCCGTCACGCCGGGAGCAGTTTCTCCCCAGATATTGACGCGCATGGTTTTCATGCGTTTATAGCGCAGCGTTTGGGTTGCCAGTACATGTTCCACTTCCGAGGTGCCGATGCCAAAGCCCAACGCGCCAAAGGCTCCATAGGTGGTGGTATGGCTGTCACCGCACGCGATCAGCATGCCTGGCACCACCAGCCCCTGTTCGGGAACAACGACATGTTCGATGCCCTGTCGCCGGTCGCCAAGACCGTAAAACGCGATATCGTGTTTGATGCAGTTTGCCTCTAAATTGTCTATCAGCACTTTTGATGCAGCATCATGCGGCTCTTTACTGCGGGTCGCGTTTACATGATCAACCACTGCCAGATGCGCCTTGGGTCGCCAAACCCCCAACCGTTTTGTGTCGAGCCCCGAAAAGGCTTGCGGGCTGGTGTATTCGTTCATGATGTGGAAATCGACATAGATCAGCATGTCGCCATCAGGCAGATCGCAAACCTTGTGGGCATCGACCAGTTTATCATACAGCGTCCGGCTCATTTGGTGGTCTCTCCCTGAATTGTTTCATGCGCAAAGAAATGGGACATGCGCGCGGCGATATCATCCGGGATTTCCTCGGCCATGTAATGTGTGGTGTCGAGAGCTTCGCCCTCAATCCTTTCGGCCCGCTGACGCCAGAGGCCAAGCGTATCAAAGCAAGTTTCGATGACCCCGCGTTTCGCCCAAAGCGTCAGAAGGGGCATGTCAAGTTTTCGGCCAAGATCTGCGTCGTCATGTTCAATGTCGATACTGGCGGCAGCCCGGTAGTCTTCGCAGCTTGCATGAATGACGTCTGGATCCGCGAAAGCGCTTAAGTATTCCCGCAGAGCTTCGGGAGAAAACGGGTTGCTGCCATGTGCCTGATTAAAGCACTTCAGCTTCCAAAACCCTTCAGGATCAGCACCGATTATTTGTTCGGGCAGCGGACTTGGCTGGGTCAGGAAGAACCAGTGCCAGTAAGAATGCGCGAATTCGGCGTTAGTATGAGCATACATTTCGCGGGTAGGAGCGATGTCGAGCAAAACCATGGCGGCGACGCGAGACGGATGATCCAGACCCATTCGATGCGCCACTCGCGCACCCCGATCATGGGCACCAACCAGAAACCGTTCGTGTCCCAAACGCCGCATGACCGCGATGATGTCATTGGCCATAACGCGTTTTGAATAGGGTTCATGCGACGCGTTTGATGCTGGTTTGTCTGATCGACCATATCCGCGCAAATCTGGGCAGACGACCTGATAAGAGCCTGCCAGAATTGGCGCCACACCGTGCCACATAGCAGATGTCTGCGGATAACCATGAAGAAGTACAAGCGGCGGCGCATCTCGAGGTCCGGCGCGGCGGACGAACAAAGTTGCACCGTCTCCCTCGATACGCTCGCGCACGAATTTCTGGAACATTTTGAACTCCTCGGGGAAATTGAACTTTATCCACTATCCCAGATTAAATCGGAATGTTTAATCGTAAAAACTGAACAGTTTTGCCGACTAATCCTCACGTCAAACCCCTATAGTCTTTGGCCCACAAGCCGCAACAGAAGAAACCCGGAGACGCGGCGAAAAGAACCAGAGGAGGATACCATGAAGTTTCTGCTAAACACTGCACTATCTTTGACATTGGCGTTCAGCGCGACATCCGTTTTTGCGGCCTGTGATGCGGGCGAAACCGTCATTAAATTCAGCCACGTCACCAACACAGACAAGCATCCCAAAGGGATCGCTGCCACGCTGTTGGCCGCACGTATCAACGAAGAGATGAATGGCAAGGCCTGCATGGAGGTCTTCCCGAATTCGACCCTCTATGATGACAACAAGGTGCTTGAGGCGCTGCTGCAGGGTGACGTGCAGTTGGCGGCGCCGTCGCTGTCCAAGTTTGAGAAATTCACCAAACAGTTCCGCATCTTCGACTTGCCTTTCATGTTCGAGAACATTGAAGCCGTAGATGCGTTCCAAGCCTCAGATGCAGGTCAGGCCTTGCTAGACAGCATGCAGCGCCGCGGCCTTCAGGGTTTGACGTTTTGGCACAATGGCATGAAACAAATGTCGGCCAATGTGCCGTTGATGTCACCTGCGGACGCTAATGGGCTTAAATTTCGTGTGATGTCATCGGATGTTTTGGTGGCCCAGATGGAAGCAATCGGTGGAGCTCCGCAAAAGATGGCCTTCTCTGAAGTCTATGGGGGGTTGCAGCAAGGTGTCGTGGATGGGCAAGAAAACACGTGGTCAAACATTTATGGTAAGAAGTTTTTCGAAGTGCAGGACGGCATTACTGAGACGAACCACGGCATTATTGACTATCTGGTGGTGACCAACGTCGATTGGCTAGAGAACCTAGATGCGGATGTCCGTGATCAATTCTTGACTATCCTAGGCGAGGTCACTGAGCTTCGAAATGCCCAGTCTTTTGCTGTCAATCAGGCGAACCGACAAGCTATTATTGATGCTGGCGGTACGATCCGGACGCTGACCCCTGAAGAGCGTCAGTCGTGGGTTGATGTGATGAAACCAGTCTGGGACCAGTTTGCTGATGATGTTGGTCAGGACATGATCGACGCAGCACAGTCCCTCAATTAAGAAATCTAAATTCAACCTGTGTCCGGAGGCGTATCAGACGCCTCCGGACATGCTTGGGAAGTCAAATATGGATCATTCAAATTCGTTTATCGACCGCCTTGAAGAGATGTTGATTTCGGGCATTCTTGGCATGATGGCACTGATCACCTTTGCCAATGTCGTGGCGCGATATGGCTTCAATAATAACATACTTTGGGCGCTGGAACTTACGGTCTTCCTATTCGCCTGGCTCGTTCTCCTTGGAGCATCTTATGCGGTGAGGAAGGGCTCCCACCTTGGTGTCGACATCATCATCAATATCCTAGCTCCTGAAGCACGACGCGTCTTAGGATTGGTTGCTGTGGTTATATGCGTTGCTTTCAGTTTCCTCATGCTGAAAGGGGCATGGGACTATTGGGCGAATTTCGCCAATCTCCCTGGCACAGAGGGGCGTTGGTTCCCGCTCGGCTTTGAGGAGAAGTACCGCGAAAAGGGATGGTACGAGGTCAACGATATCCCGCATCCTGCCGTATTGGGATGGATGGAGACCGTGTTCAATGAGGGCGAAGAATATGAAAAAATCCCGCGCTTGTTGCCATATTTTGTTCTGCCATTGTCTATGGCCCTCATGCTTTTCCGTTTTTTGCAAGCTGGATGGGCACTCTGGATTGGCAAAATCGACCGTGTGGTTGCTAGCCACGAAGTTGAAGACGAAATCCAAGAAGCACATGAGCAGCTGAGAGGGAAAAACTGATGGACGTTGTACTACTTTTTACCCTTGTCATTGGTCTTCTGATCATCGGTGTGCCGATAGCGGTTGCACTCGGCATGTCCTCGGTGCTGTTTCTGCTTGCATTTTCGGACAGTTCACTGGCGTCGGTTGCCCAAACGCTGTTCAGCGCCTTTGAGGGCCACTATACGCTCCTGGCCATCCCATTTTTTATTCTGGCATCATCGTTCATGACAACTGGTGGTGTTGCACAACGGATCATCCGGTTTTCAATTGCCTGTGTTGGGCACCTGCCCGGCGGATTGGCCATCGCCGGTGTTTTTGCCTGCATGCTCTTTGCGGCGCTGTCAGGCTCTTCGCCAGCAACGGTCGTAGCGATTGGAACAATTGTCATCGGGGGCATGATTCAGGTCGGTTATTCAAAGGACTTCGCTGCAGGTGTAATCTGCAACGCGGGTACATTGGGGATCCTTATCCCGCCGTCTATCGTAATGGTCGTTTATGCAGCTTCGGTGGAGGTTTCAGTTGGGCGGATGTTCCTCGCGGGAGTCATTCCGGGGCTTTTAGCCGGGTTCATGCTTATGACCGCTATCTACGTCATGGCTAAGGTGAAAAACTTACCCAAAGGCGAATGGCAGGGTTGGAGAGAGATCTTGTCTTCTGGACGCGAAGCCGGATGGGGCCTGTTCCTAATAGTGATTATCCTTGGCGGCATTTATGGCGGGATTTTCACTCCTACAGAAGCGGCCGCAGTCGCTGCAGTCTATGCTTTCTTCATTGCCAACTTCATCTATAAAGACATGGGACCACTTGCCGAGAAAGGAACGCGCCACCTTTCAGCTGCCCATGAAGTTGGGCCCATAGCAACCACCTCTTTGTGGCGCCAACCCTCGGCGTTGGTGACAGCATTTTTTCACCGGGATACGCAGCACACCCTGTTGGAGGCTGGCAAACTCACGGTCACCTTATTGTTTGTAATCGCAAATGCGCTCATTCTTAAGCATGTTCTGACGGATGAACAAGTTCCACAACATGTGGCAAATGCAATGTTGTCGGCAGGCTTTGGACCAGTCATGTTCCTTATCGTTGTCAACATCATTCTGCTAATTGGCGGACAGTTTATGGAGCCTTCAGGATTACTTGTAATTGTTGCGCCACTGGTCTTTCCAATAGCTATAGAACTGGGCATTGACCCGATCCATCTGGGCATCATCATGGTGGTAAACATGGAAATCGGTATGATCACTCCTCCGGTTGGACTGAACCTATTTGTAACCTCAGGGGTTGCCGGCATGCCGATGATGCGGGTTGTACAAGCCGCCCTTCCATTTCTTGGCGTACTCTTTGTTTTCTTGATCCTGGTAACCTACGTGCCTTGGATTTCGACATTCCTGCCCAACATGATTATGGGACCGGAAATCATTTTGAAATAGCCGTTTTGCTCAAAACAGATTGGCAGCACCTGCCTAGGTGCTGTCATTTCTCTGTGTGTGGGTCCAAGGTGCTGACGATTTCAAGAGGGTGTCGAAGGCGTTTCCCCATTCCAACATCCTCTATATCGGAGGAAACCGTCCGGGTGCGATACCAGTTGAAGCATTCAATGCGCTATTAAAGAAAATTTCCTAATTCTATGGAACTGAATCGATATGCCAATACCCGCATCGAAGTATTAGTAGGTGATTTTGTAAACCAACTTGGCTCAGAACGAGAAAAGTACGAGCAGTACCTCGACAGGCGCAGCCAATCGATCGCAGATGCGCCGCTTCAACAGTATGAGCTGTCACAATCTGAATTGGACAAGTTTCTCTATCTCCGAGGTAATCCCCTATTTTTAATGGGGTCCGCTTGCAGAACTACGCGGCCATTTTCAGTTTCATTGCAGGTGTGAGCCCGCCGATAGCCATGTTGGGCCGGTTGTTGTTGTAAGCCCAGAGCTATTACGTGGCCTGATCTTGGGCCTCCTGTATTATCTCAAAGATATTTTGATCCAACCATTCGTGGTGTACCGTAGGATTGTAGCGGTCGATATACGCATTCTGTTACGGCTTGACTGGCTGGATTATTAGATCTGAATGCTGCGTGCCTCAGCCCATGCAAGAGCAATCCACTGATGTATTCTGGGCCGTAACACCTTCGGAATGACATTGGCCTCGCGGCTTTGTACGCAGAATGCCGATCCAGTCTTTCTGCAAGCACAGCCCCGCCTTGGGATATTTCGGCTCATAGGTTTCGATGAACAGATCGAATGCCTTTTCTGCATCCGCTTTGGTCTCGGCCTGCCAAATGCTGTGTATCGCGGCTTTGGCCTTTGGCTGAGATAGCTTCGGCAAGCAATTGAGCATGTTCATCGTTTTGTGTTGCCAGCAACGTTGGTGCCGCGTTTCGGGATAGACTTCATCCATGGCAGCACAGAACCCCATAGCACCGTCCCCGATGGCCCGTTTTGGTGCGTTTATGCCACGGCTTTTGTGGTTGAGCAGACCCTCTCGCCAGCTTTGCTTAGGCTCGCGCACCCCGTCTTCGATCACCAGCAAGCGCTTCTGACCACGGGCCGTGACGCCAACAATGACAAGCGCAGAGCTTGTAATTCTCGCCCCGAAGGCCGCTGTGAACACCGTCAGCCCAGTTATAGACGATTGGTTCATCGTCCAGATCTGCGTCTCTCCAGCCGTCGTATTCCTTGGCCCATTCGCCTTTGAGCCGCGATACGGTATTGGCAGATAAGCTCTTGGCCTTAGAGCCTAGATGAACCTTGAGGACCGCGCCATCTCGCTGCTGGAAATCCCTTTGAGGTATAGTCAGGGCAAAGTTGCTTCGAAGGTCTTGGTGCGGTGCACATCGGGTGGCACTCGGACCGAGCGGAATGGTGCCGTCCATGGAGCGCACCTTTGGTATCTGCACGCTTACAGGGCCAATGCCTGTTTGGAATGGGCGGGCCGGATGATGCCCATTGCACACGACAGCCCCGTGACCTGCCTAAGTACGCACGTCGGCAAACTGAGCCAGATAACCGGTAAGCTCAGCTTCAACTGGTGTTGCGTTCAATTGCTGCGCCCCCGATCTCAGCAAATCCGTCAGCGCGTCCGTGATCCCGTCTCGACGTGCAAAATCAACAATGTTAGTCGTTTCCATGGTGGTGTATCCCCTTCAGTTACCTTGCTGTCTTTCAACAACAAATCACCCAGATATGCCGTCAACCTTCAAACTCCCTAAACACCAGATTCAGCCATAGTTCGGCATTCAATGAGAGGTTACCTATTTTGCTAAGGGCGATTAAGCAGTACCGCTTGATCGCGCGCGCGCGACATCGGCTACAGTGGGTCATCTCCAAGTCTATTATTATAGATGCGGGCGGCTCAGAGTATAGCCGCATGCGTACCAGATCTGACTTAAAGTTGATGCTTTTAGGACGAGTAGAAACTTTGGCTCAAAACGCAAGCAGCTACTGTAAATATTTCGGTCCAACGTGGTACGGGCCCTACCTGATACAGGCTTGGGGAGCTCCTCAAATCTTACTTGAAGAAAATCTGAAGTCCTGAAGACGCGGGGTGATCAATGTTGCGCTTGCAAAAACTGGGTTTTCAGGTTGTTCCCCAACAATCATTGTCGCAATGCCGGCGGCAGTCGCTGACTTTAATCCGGCAAGCGTATCCTCAAACACAATTGCATCTTTCGCTGCAACATTTAATTGTTCCAGCGTTTGCAAATACGGCAACGGGTGGGGTTTGCCAGTGGCAATAGTATCCCCTGACACGACAACCTCCACTATATCTGTTGCATTCAAAGCCTTGAGACTTATCGCGATGGCTTGCAACGAACCGGAAGAGCAAATTGCAATCCTGAGACCGGCTGATGCTAATGCCTGCAAGAGAGTGGGGGCCCCGTTGATTACGCGCAGCGTGGCGGCGTAATTGGCCAGTGCATGCTCTTGCATTTTCAGATTTAACTCGAGACGATGTTTCTGGTCTTTTGGGCTTAAAAGGTCGTTAATAAAATCGTTCAAGCCTCGTCCGACATATTGCTGCAGAACTTTTTCTGTCACCGTAACTCCGAGGGTCTGCGCAACGTTCCGTTTTGCTTCAGCCCAGAGATGTTCAGTCTCAACTAGCGTGCCGTCCATGTCAAAAATAACGGCTTTTATATGGCTTATATCCAATGAATTATTTCTTATTTTCAGAAACATGCTATTCTTCATTCTGATTTTAACGCCGCTACAGTGGACCGATGATGATACTAGAAAAAAAGACAGAAATAACCATAGCTATTGTTAAATCAGCCGGCGCTTTAGCCTTAAAATTTTTTCATGACGTAGCCAATTTAAACGTTGAAAGGAAAGGCCATCAGGATTTTGTAAGCCGCGCTGACAAAGAAGTGGAACTGTTTATTCGCGCTGGTCTTGAAAAAGCCTTTCCCGATGACGGCATCGTGGGTGAAGAACATGACACGAAAACCGGCAATTCCGGCTTTACCTGGGTCATCGACCCCATTGATGGCACGACCAATTTTATCAATGGCATCCCGGCCTGGACTATCGTTTTGGCGGGTGTTTGTGACGATAAAACACAGATTGGGATCATCTTTGATGCCTGCCATGATGAATGCTTTGTGGCGATTTCTGGTATGGGCACCCGTCTCAATGACACGCTTTTGCAAAAATTGTCCGCGTCTTCACTTGCTGATGGAAGCGTTGGTGTTGGATTTTCAAACCGGGTTACAACCCGAGGCGTTAAAAAAGCAGTTGGAAAAATCTTAGACGCTGGTGGAGTGTTCCACCGCAATGCCTCTGGGGCGCTCTCACTGGCCTATGTCGCTGATGGGCGCCTCTTAGGCTATACCGAAGAACATATGAATGCTTGGGATTGTCTGGCGGGCCAGCTTTTGGTGGCCGAGGCGGGTGGCGGATTTGAGATACAGTCGGCAGACGCCATGATAACTCAGGGCGGACGGGTTGTCGTTGGTGCGCCTGGTGTTTTCGAGGCACTGATTGCAATTTCTGATCAGGCCTACGCTCTTTAAGCGGCAGGCAGCAGAACCGGCCCCTTTTCAAAAAAACCAAGAGTGATCTCTTGCCCAATGGCAAGCGTGTTATCAACATCTTCATGCACCGCAAAAATCTCGCCGCTTTGCACCGCAAGCGTATACTCCATACGATTACCCACATAGGTGGATTTGACCACTTTCGCCTTGAACCCCTCGGTTGCTTTCACATCCAACCGGGACGGTCTTACGGCCATTGTAGCCGGTCCGGTTGACAAACCATTTGCGTCCAATCTGTGGCGATAGCCCTCTATGGTGACTTCAGCCACTGCGCCGGAAATATTATCGATCATGCATGGAAGTAAATTTGCCTCGCCGATAAAATCGGCAACAAAGCGACTGGCCGGCGCGTCATAGAGATCACGTGGGCTACCTATTTGCGCGATGGCGGCATTGCGCATTACAACAATCTGATCCGAAACGGCCAGAGCTTCTTCCTGGTCGTGGGTAACATAAACCACCGTTAACCCAAGTTTTTGCTGGATTTCTCGAATTTCTTCACGCACCTGCCGGCGCAGTTTAGCATCCAAGTTTGACAGCGGTTCATCGAACAGCAGAACTTGTGGTTCCAGCACCAAGGCTCGTGCAACGGCAACGCGCTGCTGCTGCCCTCCCGACAACTCGCTTGGCAGTCGATCTCCGTATCCTTTTAGACCTACTAAATCCAAGCCAGTCACCGCACGATCAAACGCTTCAGATTTACTAAAACCAGAAAAATTCAAACCATATGACACATTTTCCAAAACACTCATATGTGGAAACAAAGCATATGATTGAAATACCATCGACACATCCCGGTCTGTTGCGGGCAATTGAGTGACATCGCGATCCCCAATCAGGATCTTGCCCTGTGTCGCCATCTCTAGGCCTGCAATCATGCGCAGGGTGGTGGTTTTGCCGCAGCCCGACGGGCCCAATAATGTGACAAGTTTACCAGCCTTTATTTCAAGATTAATATCATCTACGGCAACGACATCTTTGCCATAAACCTTAGTGACGCTTTGAAACAAAACCGGCGCGGCGTTGCTGTTTATTTTCACCATGGCTTATGATCCTATATTAATGCGGCGACGGATTTTCGTTTTCCCAACGAGAATTTGCAGCAGGCCAACAGCAGCTAGCATAACAAAAATTAGCGTCGTTGAATACGCAATCGCCAGCCCATAGTCGTTGTTTTCAACCCGTCCGATTATATAGCTTGTGGCCATATTGTATTCTGCTGATACAAGAAAAATAACTGCTGATATTGCGGTCATGGCGCGAACAAAGCTATAAACCAATGCAGCCAGAATGGCCGGCCGCAATAAAGGTAAAATCACTTTTCGGAATGTCTGCCACGAATTCGCGCCAAGGGTCAGCGAGGACTCGTCAAGCGATTTATCCAGTTGGCTCATAGACGCGATGCCTGCCCGTACTCCAACGGGCATATTTCGGAAAATAAAGCTTACAACTAAGATGATACCGGTGCCGGTTATTTCAATCGGTGGAACGTTGAAGGCGAGAATATAGCTCACACCGATGACAGTGCCTGGAATTGCAAAGCTGAGCATAGTGCCAAACTCGAAGGCATTTTTTCCTGCAAAGGTTTGGCGGGTGAGCAAATAGGCGGTAATCAAGCCAACAATAGCGGTCAATGGTGCTGCTACGGTGGCAATATAAATCGTCGTCCAAAAACTATCCCACGCCGATCCAATCCATTGAATACCGAATTCGTTATAGCTGACTTTGAAGGCAGTAATATAATGCGTGAAAGTTAGCGAGTTGTCGACGCCCCAAAGCTCTACAAAACTACCAAATACAATCATTAGGTAGACAACGACGGTGAACCCGCCCCAGATTGCTGCTATGGCAAAAACCGGAAATGACAGCCGCTTGGGCATTGCCGGATGGACTCCGGAATCGCCCTTACCTGTCACTGTTGTATAGCTTTTATTACCCAGCCACACCCGTTGTGCGAAAAATGCAGACAGAGTGAAAAATAATAATACCATCGCCAAAACCGCTGCCCGACCTTGGTCATATTGTGCACCTACAATCGCAAAAAATATATCGGTAGACAAAACATTAAAATTGCCACCGAGTACCAACGGATTACCAAAATCGGCCATGCTTTCAATGAAACCTAAAAGAAAGGCATTCGCTAACCCCGGACGCATCAAGGGCAATGAGACGGTTCGGAATGTCTGCCATTTGTCAGCGCGCAGTGTTTGCGCGGCTTCTTCCATCGATGGGCTAACGCCTTCAACTACGCCAATCATCACTAAAAATGCAATTGGCGTAAAAGCTAGTGTCTGCGCAATTATTAGACCAGGCAGGCCATAGAACCAACGCGTCGGTTGTACGTCAAAAAGATCTGCAAAAAATACAGTCACTGCACCAGAACGGCCGAGAAGCAAGATCAAGGCCAGACCAATCACGAAAGGTGGTGTGATAATTGGCAACACCGTCAGCGCTCGAAGCCACCGTTTATACCTGAAGCCAGAGCGCGTTACGATCAGTGCAAAGATCAACCCCAACGCGGTGGTGACAATCCCAACCACAATGCCCAGAAATAGGGAATTCCACGCCACCCCACAGCGCATTCCGCCCAGACACCCCAAGCCCCAGATCCGGTCGTCAAAAAACTTTGAAGCAAAAACATCGATAGAATACATTCCCTCCTCAGTAATAAATGCAGCGACCAACATTTTGGCGATGGGGAAAAAGACAAAAGCTGTGACAACTAAGATGACGCCACCAATAGCACTGACCACGAAAACATCACCATTGACCGCCCCGCGAGCAGCAATGCCTTGAGTGAAGAGAAAAAGAAAAGAACTGGCTAGTAACAATGCGCCATAGCCCATACCGAATTGCCGGTCGCCCAAATCGCCAAAAAGCGCCGTCAGCCAGTTGAAATTAAAGCCTCTAATGCCAATGCTAAAACCTTGCACAATCAACCAAGAAAATCCAATCGCTCCTACGAGGATCAAAATAATCCCATAAGCTGGGTCAGATTTGCGTAACCTCAGCACCAAGAAGGACGCGAGCAAGGGCAATATCAAAGGTGCTAGCCAAAGCTTTTTCCCCTGTACCAACAAAAATGCGGCAGGCGCGTAATCCGGGTCAAAAGGATAGCCATCAAACAGCCATTCGAAACGGAAGAATCCGTCTTCTACACCATACCAGGGGACGACAAGATAACTGACCCACCCAACAATGATCCAAAAGATCAGAACTGGATGGGTCTTCTTTTTTGCGAAATTTTTATCCAATTAATTTACTGGGGTAGAACCGATACTTCGTCATCCCACTTTTTAAGCAGACGCTTTCGCTCCGCGCTCGAACCATATAGTTTGAAGTCATAATCAATCAGATTGATTGATGCGGGATCTGGAGCCAGAGGAGATGACTCAGCGCTGACATTCGACGGCACCTGAAAAGATTTGACTTTCCAAGCTTCCGACTGGGCCTTTGCGCTCAACGCCCAGTCGTAGAACATTTTTGCCTCATCGAGGTTCCGCGCGCCATCTACAATGCTCATTGATCCAATTTCGTATCCCGTGCCTTCACAAGGAGCCACGCCGTCAACAGGGAAACCGGAAACTGCTTGTTTCACAACTCCATGAAGGAATGCCACGCCTATAGTGTTCTCACCGCGCGCTGCGGCTTTGATAGGAGCAGATCCGGATTTGGTGTATTGGTTTATATTGGCATGCAGGCCCTTCATATATTCAAAGCCTTTTTCCTCGCCAAATATCTGCACGATGGTGGCTAGCGTGGTGTAGGCTGTACCCGACGAGTTTGGGTTCGCCATCTGGATGTGGCCTTTGTAAACCGGATCCAGCAGATCGTTCCAGCAGGTTGGCAGTGGCAAATTGTTGGATGCCATGATCTCGGTATTGTAGCCGTAACCCAATACGCCAAGATAAATACCAATCGTCTTGTCATTGGACGCAGCCGCCTGGTTTAACGCCCATGGGTGCAACTCACCACGCATCGAAGAAACATATGGCATGGTCAAACCGTCTTCGGCCGCTTGCAAATGCGGGTCTCCGGTTCCGCCCCACCAGACATCGCCCTTAGGATTACTGGCTTCCGCCTTTAATTGCGCAAATGTCTCTCCAGAGCTTTTGCGTGTCATGTTAACATCGATGCCGGTCTCAGCCTCAAACCCACGGGCCATTACTTGACAGAACTCATCGTCCGCACTGCAATACAATGTTAGTTTAGCAGCATTTGCGGCATTGATTGATGCGCCAAAAGCTAAAACACCTGTTATAAGAACTTTGCCTAGTTTCATGTTCATTCCTCCCAGAATTTCTGGATCATGGATAAATTTTTACCTCTTAATCCCCATTAAACTGAAACATGCATTACATAGCTTTGCAAGTCACATTCAGGATATGAAGTCTTCTGCGGATAATCCCCAAACGGTCGTAAATATTCACCAGGCAGTCGTACTGCGCCACTACTGTGCTAATTAACGGTGGGCAGTGACGCTATAGGTTGGCTGGTTTTTAAGCTCGTCTAAGTTTTTGGTGTTGTTCTGTGCTCGGTGGCTCAGACATCTTGTCAAACTTCTCACTGTGTCTTGGCGAGTTGTTACCGCAGTTGCGCCGATATAAACTTGGTCATTCATGTATTTTTCCAACGGCGCTTTTCATCACCAGCCCCTTGCCCAATTTTCGTTACTTTGAGCTGCGGTATTCTTCCTCGGCCATTAATTCTTCTTTAATCCATTTTTTAAGGGCTTCTTTGGCCTAGCTTGCGCTCTTTTTGATGTCATCGGTCTTGGTCCTTTAAATAACCGCATGACCGGCCCAACGTTCTTTGCTTTGAAAATGCGCACTCTAGCGCGCTGTTTCGCCACTTTCACCAATAATGCCCTTATCAATGGCTCGCAGTATCTTGTTGGCTTTATCCGTCGTAATGTCCTCCCAAGCGTCAGGCGGTTGCCAAAGGTTTGGCGCCTGTGCACTATCGCCATTGGGATTTTGCGAGTTGCCCTTGCGTAGATATGGCGGCAGGATTTTCGATGTGAACCGGACTTTTTCAACTGCGTCGCCCCGGTCCCGCGCGCGCGGCACCTTAAAAGGCACCGCGCCAGTCCCAGTCAGGATCTCAGTTTCAGGCAGGTGACCGTGGCGAACGAGCCGGGCACGACCATCCTCTGTCTTGTCGGATGCATAGGCCTCCGGCAGAACTGCAAGTTCGGCTTCAACGGCTTACTCAATCAGACGCGGCGCGCCGGATCCTAGCAGGTCCGTCAGTGGATCAGGCGAAAATCCCTGTGGATCGGTCAACCGGGTGATGGTATTTGTTGTCATGTGGCATATCCTTTTCTCAAACGAGAATTGCGGCGCGTGAACAACGCCATGACAGGCCGCCCCTCAGGGGCCATCGCCAACTTTTAGCTATATTACTGCTATCTACTACGTGAGTGATAGCTTAACGGGGGTATTTGTGGGTGCTGATTACTAATGCCCACCTCAATTGGTTTAAACTAAAATGTCCCTATCCAGTAAACAGCAAAGCCTAGGCGATTGCCAAGGCAAGGCCCAACAATGCATTATACTCTGACTTCGAAAAACGGCCAACATTGTGCCAGAATCCCCATGGGAAAACGGCTGCTGTGAGAGCTTTGATGCCCGTTTTCGGGATGAGTTTTTAAACGGTGAAATCTTCTATTCGCTCGGAGAAGCGCAAATCCTATTCGATCAATGGTTGGGTGCCGTCCCCCTGTGCCAGAAAGCATCATAACTTTAGACCAAAATCCGACAATGCATTTACATTTCACATGGACCACTTAAGCGGGCATTTCAATCTTCAAGATGATTGTCCAAAGGCCCCGTTTTTTCATAAGCGAATGGTTGCGATGCTATGTGGAACCCCGCGCCAAAGTTCTTCTTCGGATAAGCAGGTTTTTTAAATTGTGATGTAAGATATCGCAGTATTTAAAAAACTTACCGGTAGTTTAATTTATGGTATTGTAAAATTAAATTATGGTAAAATGCGAGACTCAGCGGTTTTGATGCGCTATAGAAAAGTATAACCTTTGAAGCGACTGGCGCGCTAG
>Ga0206130_10004246_pt1 | contig 17869 bp, 14 predicted proteins | sample Helgoland_Spring_9_FD_148637 | JGI IMG/M metagenome (GOLD analysis project Ga0206130, IMG submission 148637) | Pelagic subsurface seawater microbial communities from Kabeltonne, Helgoland, North Sea - Helgoland_Spring_Bloom_20160512_1 | ecosystem: Environmental > Aquatic > Marine > Epipelagic ... | reverse complement strand
GAACCACTAAGTCTATTATTGAAAAAGCCAAAATCAAGCCCTAAATTCAATGACTCCGTCTCTTCCCATTTAATACCTGGATCTACACCCACACCTCTTAAAGTGTTTACAAATTCATTTCCAAACTGGTAGGTTGCATCGCCCGTTCCGTAAGAATAATATACGAAATACAGGTAATCTCCAAACTGCTCATTACCAACTGAACCGTAACTAGCTCTTAGCTTTAGATTGCTAAATGTATTTTTCAGGCCTGCCATAAACGGTTCCTCAAGCATGCGCCATGCAAATGCTGCAGAGGGGAATAAACCCCAGCGATTTTCAGCTCCAAATCTTGTAGAACCATCTCTTCTCAAAGATGCAGTGAGTAAATATTTTTCCTTTACATTAAAATTCATTCTTCCATAAAAAGAAATCAATCGATTTGTTGCTCTATTTGGCAATGGAATGTCAAGGGTATCCGTATACATCCACTCCCCATTCTCTTCAACCAACATATTCCCAGACTCCTCTACCGTTCTTGCATTTTTTTCTTGCCAGGAGTATCCACCTACTAAATTTAGTTTTGCACCAATAGATTTAAATGCTTTATCATAACCAAGATAAGCCTCCATTGAAGAGGAGTATTCTTCTGTTTCGTATAAACCAAGATAACCTCCATTATTGTAAGCCTCTCTTAAAAGAGGATCACTAAAATTAGAACCATTTCCTCTACTTAAATCATAACTCAATTGAGTATTTAAACTCAAACCATCCACGAAAGGTAGGTCGTAGTTAATTGTAGCTGAATTCAAATATCTATTGATATGGCCAGTATTATTCACCAACTCCAAAGTAGATACAGGATTCTTTGCACCTAATTCTTGATTATGCTGATAAAAGCCACCAAATGGAGAATCTGCATCATATATTTCATGCGTTGGATCAAAGAATATCGCTGTACCCAATACATTCGGTGCATAATTTTCATTTATATCAGCAAACTTGGAGCGTATACTGATTCGAAGATCATTGTTCAATAAATTGAAATCAAGGTTTGCTCCAGCAGTAAATTTACTATGATTCGAATATCTTATTACGCCATTATTATTCAAGTAACCTCCAGTAACTCTGTAGGTAAATTTATCAGAGCCTCCTGAAACTGTTAGGTTATGTTCTGTATTTTGAGCGTCCTGTGTTACAGCATCAACCCAGTCTGTTGAAGCATCTCCAAGTCTTGGTTCTTGACCTGGGTCTTTTAAATTGATTGCACTTCTATAATTTGCAGGAGACAACGCTGCTGTTCTATTATTGAAAAACGAGACACTCGCATTACCTGTATAATTAACTTTTAGTCCGCCTTTTTGTCCAGATTTAGTGGTGATTATTATAACTCCATTTGCTCCTCTTGATCCATAAATAGCAGAGGCAGAAGCATCTTTTAAAACAGTAATATCCTCTACATCGGATGGGTTGATAAAGTTTAATGGATTATAACCAGCTCCACTGACCTGTATAGGCACTCCATCAATTACAATCAGGGGTGATGTACCCGCAGTAAGAGATGAAGCTCCACGAAGAACAATCCTAGACCCACCGCCAGGCTGACCATTACTTGTAATCTGTAGTCCTGCAACCTTACCACTCAACAATTTTTCTGGGGACGATACAACACCTTTGTTGAAATCCTCCTCTCCAACTTTTGCTACAACGCCAGTAAGATCTTTTTTCTGAACACTTCCGTAACCAACAACCACGAATTGTTCCATTACTTCGGAGGCAGCCTCTAAAGTGATGTCGTAAACACCTTCAGCTTTGTCGATGTCGAGTACATACTCGTTATAACCAACATAGCTGAAAATAACACGATCTCCAATACTGGCATTGAGTGTGTAATTACCGTCGATATCTGAAACGGACCCACTAATTTCATCCCCCTCTACAATCACATTTACTCCAATCAGAGATTCACCAGTAGAACGATCTATTATTTGCCCACTAATCTGTGCTACCAATACAGTTGAAAAACCCCAAAAGATAGAAATCAAGAGCGATAGAAATACATATTTTTGTACGTGTACTTTAAACATAACAGCTTATGAAATTTAAGCACATACCTTTATATCGATATGTTATTGTTAGTAATATCAAAAAAGGCGGACCTGCCTTACACATGTCCACCTTTTCCGATCATTTAAAATATTCTATTGTGCTTCGAATGTTGCTGTATAAAGCGACCCATCGAAACTAAGTGTAACCTTATAATCACCAGCTTCCGAAACTGTTACGTTCGCTCCATCTAGTGTAAGTCCTCCTAGTGTACCTCCTATGTTTAATGCCCAATCGTCACCAGCTCTCATTTTAAATTCACCTTCAGTGAAAGCACCAGTGTAGCTATAAGTTGTAATACCAGAATCAAAACCATCAGCAGTCATGTCTTGGTCAGCATCCCAGCCACCAACAGTTGCACTACCGATAACACCCCAACCAGAAGCAGTCATTGTTGCTTGCCAAGTCGCACCTTCATCTGCAGTAGAAACTACCAAGTAATATTGACCAGCTCCAGGAGTAGCAACATTATCACCTCCTTCACCAAGAGTTACCTCAACTCCATCAGCAGCTAAAGCACCACCAAGGTTGAAATCCCATGCATCATTTGCTCTGATCTTAAATTCACCAGCATCAGCAAGGGTAACAACACCATACCACTTGTGAGTTGTACCATCAAGTTTGTAAAGCATATCTCTGTCAGCATCCCAACCTCCGGCAGAAGCATCACCAATAACACCTAGGTTATAATCATTAGGATCAAATGTCAACACAGGAGCATCACCTGTACGCTCTGCAACCATTGCCCATCCATCTAGTGAACTCCAATTGATTGTAATCGTATAAACACCTTCCTCAGTTTGAGCAATATTTGGTGCATCATTACCATTTTGAAGATTACCTACTTCACCACCAAGGTTTGTAAACATCTGGTAACCATTCGCCTCAGCAAAGCCACCATTTGGATCAATCAAACGAGCAAGATTCCATCTACAGTTAAAACGCACTTTCCATTCACCGTTTCTTAGAATAACATCAGTCATTGACCAAGAACCTCCATTAGCATCTACTGAACCATCTGTCAGAGAAGTTTCTTCTCCCCAACCGCCTGGAGTAGCATTACCAATAATACCTGGATGAACGATCTGATAAACAACCATCTCACTAGTAAGTTGATCAAAAGTAGCACGGTAAAGACCTGAATTAGCTACATTAAAAGCAGCTCCATTTGCCTCTAAAGAAACAACTGTGTAGGTATTAAAATCACAAGATGAACCCGCATCAGTTACATCCTCTGTAGCTCCACCCCAAGTGTTAGTGATCGATTTACCTTCTACTTGAACAAAATTATAATCGCCTGCTTCAAGGTATACATAACCACCTACGAAACCTGCGCGATCCTGAGAAGAGAAACCATCGTCTTCAACAGTTTCAGCAGTTAGTACTGCTCCTGATACTGGATCAGAGCCAGTTACTGCAAGATAGAGGCCATCTGCAACGTTTACACCATCAACTACATCAATAACAACAACTTCATCATCATTTGAACATGCATTGAACGTAAAGATGGAGGCCGCAAAAAAGCAAACTCCTAAAAGCTTTATAAAATTTTTCATTTTTGAATGATTTATTTAAAAGATCTATTTTCCAAATTAATTTGCTCTTAATGAGCTTTTTACAAAACAATTAACCCCCATCCAAAACCAAAACAAACTTAAAATTCACTCTTTGTTAATTCAGTGTAAATATCTATTGCTAAGTTATCATGTAGAACTACACCTCGATTAACAGATTTTACCTATCAATGTGCATTTTTTAACCTTACTTATAATGTTAGCAAAGGGGAGAATCATATCTACCATATTCTGAATAGCATATTGCTGCTTTATGATAAATAAAAGATAGGGTACCAAACTGATTATACGTATTAATATAAATTTAACTTTATATAATATTTAACGAATCAGAAATGTAAAACGTTGCTTTGATAAATATAAAATGACACTTAGGGACTCTAAATTATAATTGAAAGTTTAAAGAATATCAGCTATAGTATATTCTTTACCATTAATTTCAAATGAATCACCGACGGATTTGCCGTATATTTTTTTTGCTAAAGGAGCTTCCGAAGAAACAGAAAACACCTGCTTACCTGAGCAGATAACTTTACCTAGGCCTAGACCAAGAAAGAAAACCTGTTTGTCGGAAAAGACCAGACTACCTTCCCGAATTGAAGAAGAATTAAGATTAGATTGTATGATTACCTTTAACTTTAGCAAGAGATCTTTATTTCGATTGAGTTGACCAAATAATTTGTCCTCTTCAGCCTGAAGCATTGCTCTTCCAGTTTCAAATTTATCTCCTGCACTACTTTTCGTTTCTTGTGCCTTTGACTGCTCAATGTTCAGCAGATTTTGTTCTATATCTGAAATTCGCTTGGAAAGTTGGGTATGGAAGGCATCCAAAACCTCTTTTTTTTGCAACTGTGCCATCTTTATTCCATCGAACTTAACAACAATAGCAAAGGAAACACAATACCCATAATAAAAACAGCTACAAAGACTATTAGAATTACTAGCCTAAAGCTTAAATCTGTATCTTTCAACAAGCCTATACGTTGGCTAAAATTGTCATACCAGTTTAAAAATGTATTGAAATTCTCTTCTTCACTCAGCCGAACAAGATCTAGATCCAACAAGATTGCTTCTGCCACTTCAAGGTCTTCCTCTGAGACTTCCAATATTACACCTCTTGCCCCTAATCCATAAGCATCCGCTACATTCAAGGTATTTTCGAAAAGTACTCGGTAATCAAGATCCACCTGATTGAACCTTAATTTCAACTGAATTAATTCAGACCTATTTTGAGTTTCAAATAACCTTACGTACTTCATACAGTCTTGTATTTATAAAATTTCTCAAAAATATAAAAAAAATTACAATACGTGTAAATGTCTCTAAGTCAATTACAACTATCTAAACATATAGTATCGAAATCTGTTTATCTAAATATACCCATTGTATAACTAAGATACTGACTATATGAAGATTGGAGTTATAAAAGAGGCTGAGGATAATAGAGTAGCCATTATTCCCTCCTCTGTAAAAAAGTTGAAATCCCTGGGTTTTGAATGCGCTATTGAACAAGGAGCGGGTTCAAATGCCTTTTTCCCAGACCTTGCCTACAAAGACGAGGGAGCAAGCATTGCTGATCGCACAACAGTCATAAAAGAATCTGATATCCTTCTAAGCATTCATCCGCTGGACTTAGCAAGTTACAAATTGTGTAAAAAAGACGTCCTGCTAGTCTCCATGTTTGCACCTTTCAACAACAAGGACATTGAAAAAGAGCTTTCAGAATTAGGCCTAAAAGCACTTAGTTTGGATATGATTCCAAGGTCCACTTTAGCCCAAAGTATGGATGTTCTATCCTCCATGGCTTCCGTGGCGGGTTATAAATCAATACTCGAGGCATCAAATATACTCCCAAGATATATACCAATGATGATCACAGCCGCAGGAAGTATAAAACCTGCCCGCATACTTATATTAGGTGCTGGTGTTGCCGGACTTCAGGCCATCGCAACAGCAAAAAGACTTGGTGCAATAGTTGAGGCCTTCGACACCCGATCTGCAGCAAAAGAAGAAGTAGAGAGCTTGGGTGCTAAATTCGTTGAAGTAGAAGGTGCTGTAGAAGATAAAGGAGCAGGAGGATATGGCGTGGAGCAGTCAGAAGATTTTATTAAACGACAAAGAGCTGAAGTCCAAAATAGAGCTATGAATGCTGACATAATAGTTACCACTGCTCAAGTCAGAGGTCGGAAAGCACCTATATTAGTCCCTAAGGAAACTGTGGCAAAAATGAAACAAGGTTCTGTAATTGTAGATCTTGCCTCTTCCACTGGTGGCAATTGTGAGCTTTCAAAAGACAAAGAACTTATCAATCATAATGGAGTCTGGATTCTAGGCAATTCTAACTTGGCAGGAAAGTTGCCGCAAGATTCAAGTACACTTTTCAGCAACAACATATTCAATTTGCTCAAACATATCTATGCCGCAGAGGATAAAAAGTTAAATCCTGAAGACCCAATTGTACAGGGAGCATTGATAACAATGAAAAACGATTAGTTATGGAACAATTTATAGCCGTATTCAACGAAAATTTATTTTTCATCTACCTCTTGATATTTACCATAATCTTGGGATTCGAAGTCATCTCAAAGGTACCCACCATATTGCATACCCCACTCATGTCTGGAGCCAATGCCATAAGTGGAGTAGTGCTAATTGGAGCCATATTGCTCATTAGAACTGCTGGTGCTGATGAATACCTCAGACTAATTTTAGGACTCCTAGGTATCATATTGGGTACTATAAATATTGTGGGTGGATTTAAAGTCACAGACCGCATGCTTGATATGTTTAAAAAGAAGGCTAAATAAATCTAGATCATGGAAACAACATTCATATTAAATCTAAGTTATTTGATTGGCGTACTAACTTTTGTCTTCGGCCTTAGACTTTTAGGATCTCCGGATACAGCAAGAAAGGGTAATATGCTTGCAGCATTTGGAATGACCTTCGCCGTCTTGGTTACTCTTTTTATTCCAATGGAAGACGCCCCCAACAACTACTTATGGATATTTGGTGGACTAATGATAGGGGGATTGATCGGATGGAGAACAGCAATCAAGGTCAAAATGACAGATATGCCACAACTCGTTTCTATCCTGAATGGACTTGGAGGAGCTTGTGCAGCATTATTAGCCACAACGGAGCTTCTACCCTATTTTCAAGGGACCCTTGAAATGAGTAGCACTCAATTAGCAATCGGAATATTTGCATTACTCATTGGCCTTGTATCTTTCTCCGGAAGTTTACTAGCCTACGGGAAACTGCAAGGACTCATAAAAGACAGTCAAGTAAAGCTGCCCAAGCACGGTATACTAAACCTAGTTATGCTGTTTACTGTACTAGGTCTCGGCATTCTTTTGTCCTTCTTTAGCGGTTCATCTACACTATTTTTCATTTTCATTGGAATCACCCTTATTTACGGATTTTCTTTTGTAGCTCCCATTGGCGGAGCAGATATGCCTGTTGTGATTTCTTTATTGAATTCAATGACAGGTCTCTCCGCAGCAGCAGCTGGCTTTATCTACCAAAGCCAACTGATGATAGTAGGCGGTATACTTGTCGGAGCAGCAGGAACAATATTAACTATACTCATGTGCCAAGCGATGAACCGCTCTTTACTCAACGTAATAATTGGTGGATTCGGAAGTGCAGGAGGAGCAGTTATAGGTTCTGATTCCGATGGAAAAACAGCAAAGACAATTTCTGTTACTGATATGGCTATTCAATTATTCTATTCACAGTCGGTAGTTTTTGTCCCAGGCTATGGCCTTGCCGTTGCTCAAGCACAAAAGACCGTTAAAGAATTAGAAGACCTTTTAGACAAAAACGGAGTTGATGTAAAATATGCCATACACCCTGTCGCAGGCAGGATGCCTGGTCATATGAATGTATTACTAGCAGAAGCGAATGTTCCCTATCCCAAATTATTGGATATGGATGAAGCCAATGATATCCTACCAAACACAGATGTAGTCGTAGTAGTTGGAGCAAATGATGTAGTAAACCCTGCAGCAGAAGATAGTCCAGGAAGTCCCATCTATGGCATGCCCGTGCTACAAGTTTGGAAAGCAAAAAATGTCATTGTACTTAAGCGAAGTATGAGTCCTGGATATGCGGGTATCCAGAATCCGCTATTCTTTAATGACAAAACCAAAATGCTTTTTGGAGATGCAAAGCACACACTCTCTGAATTAACAAAAGAAGTAAAGACGCTTTAAGCCTCTTTACTTCTTTTATCTTTTTCTTTATTTCGTTCTAGGAATTGGATAAATTTCTTCAGCCCGTCCATCCAAAAAACGGAAGCCGTTTTCGTCGTATAAACCATCTTCCTCCAACATAATCCGAACGATTTTACCCCACTCGTCTACTTCTGAAGCTGCAAATAATTCGATCGAGTAGCAGGTATTCTTATAAAGTGGATAATCGCCTTTCCCTGTAACACCTCCTTGCTGATCCCAAAGTCCAATGGTGGGACCTGCAGCATGGCCGTGAAAGCCAATTGGGTGCGTGTAAATTGAAGCTTGTATACCTTCACTTTTAGCCTGCTCAAGCGCATCTTTCAGGATTTCATTTCCGGACTTTCCAGCATCAAAATTCTTGACTAAAATATCCTGTAACCTATTTCCATTTTTAAAAGCTGCAGCTAAACCCTTAGGAACAGCAGTCTCACCATCTCGAAGCATATAGAAATGCTGCTGCTGATCGGTATTTAGCCTTAGGTAAGTTATCCCGAAATCAACATGCAATAAATCCCCCTTTTGAATGACCTCATCTTCTGCTCTATTAGCGAAAGAACGTAAAAAAGCATTGTCGCCCATATTTGTTCGCTGAAGGGATACGGAAGGGTGAAACCAAGTCTTAAGTCCCAACTCAACAACCCTTTGCCTCAACCACCAGATTACATCGTCTGTTGTTGTGACACCTGGCGTTATATGCGCTGCGGAAAATGCTTCCTGTAATATCTCGTGTCCCATTGCACAGATGGTAGGATAGATTTCAACCTCTATCTTTGAACGCGTTTCAAGCCATGCAATTGCCAGCCGCTCAGCGGAAACAACTCGATCGTGATATTTTACGGGCAACTTTTCCATGAAGGCCTTTTGCTCAGAATAAACAAGACCATCAGCGAGTCCAAAATCTTCGGAAAAATTCATCCCTATAGTACTCGGATTTCTAGCATTTATGATCTCTACTAAAGCATCCCACTGGTCTGGAAAAACATCAATATTCCACTCACCCTGTAGTAGTTTCCCAACGTTATATCGAGCAATAGCAATTTTATCCATGCTGGCATCTGAATTCCTTGAAAACACCAGAATGGTTCGTCGGCGTGCAGAAAGCCACTGACTAGGGAGCATAGTCTCCATGACTGGATCTTCATTATACTCTCTAGAGATAATAACCCACATATCCAATCCTTCCCGATCCATAAGTTCAGGTAACAGACTATCTATACGATATTCTAAGACTTTGTCTATGAAGGCACTGCGCTCTCGAACTGGCAGTATTTCTTCTAAGGAAGACTGGGCATTAAGGTTAAGAAAAGCAATCAAAAAGATTGTTGTGCAGAAAAATCTATTCATATCAACTCGGTTTAAATATTCTTATCTTCTGAGACAGAAGATAAGAATATTTACCAAGCTTTTAGAATAACAGACAAACAGGAGCAGGTGCATCTACTGTTGAAACATATTCTAAACCACCACTTGCAGCATCTCTCTTAAAGGATACAATATTGTTTGCATCCTTATTAGCAACAAGTAAAAAATCTTCATTAGGACTCAAGGTGAAATTTCTTGGAGTTGCCCCTTTAGTTGGCTCAAACCCTAATAACTTGAGTGCACCATCTTCAGCAACTTCATAGATAACTATACTATCATGTCCCCTATTAGAGGCATAAAGGAATTTACCATTAGAAGACAAGTGAATATCAGCACACTTATTAAATCCTTCAAAATCAACTGGAAGTGTAGAAACCGACTCAAGTACCTCATAGCCTCCTTCCTCAGTAGGTACTATGCGGGTAATGGTTCCATTAAGCTCATTAAGCACATAGATCCACTTATCTGTATGAAAGGCCAAATGTCTCGGTCCTGCACCTGCGGCCATCTTCACTTTTTCTTCGTGAACCTCTAATTTGCCAGCCTCAGAATTAATCTTTGAAAGCCACAATTCATCCGTACCCAAATCTACAGAAATAACAGCATTGCTATTTCCAACAAACCAGGTACTGTGTGCATGAGCAGACTCTTGACGATCTGTTGGACCACTACCTTTATGTTGTTGAACGGACTTCAGCTTACTCAACATCCCTTCAGATGACAAATCAAGCCAACCCACATTACCTCCTGTATAATTAGCAACCAACACATTTCCCTCTTTATTCATTGTAACAAAGCAAGGATGTGCGCCACCAGTAACTGAGGTATTTACTAAATGGAGAGAATCCTCACCAATACGAAAGGATTGGATGGTACCTTCCTCATTCTCATTAACAGCAACTAGATATTCACCATTATGTGCCAAAAATGAGGGATTTGCAGTTCTTGCTACCAAGCCGACCTGCTCTAATGTCCCATCTGTATTTAGTATATACTTATAGATACCCTCACTATCGCCATTGGTATAAGTGCCTACATAAAAATGCTGTCCAGCAGTGTTTTCCATTTCAACAGAGTTTTGATTTTCCTTTTCTGTACAGGAAATTATTAAAAGCCCTAAAATGGCAAAGATCAAAAAACTTCTTTTCATCGATTGAGATTTAAATCTAAAAATGTAGAATGTTTGAAGATTCAAAGTACCTAATAATAAAGGTAAACAGACCACAAAAAGGGGGATATTCCAATCAAATGAAATAAAAGTCCATCTGATTTGGTTCATTATCCCCTCTTTGTACAGTAAGAATAGTGCAATTAATTTCATCCACTCAGAATCAAAAGCTAACGAACAATAAGTGGATTACAAGTAAAACTTAACTAAGGATAAAAAAGCTAATAGCTAAAAAACAACTATCCTTTGCGTGGAATACTTCTAAAAGGCAAAGCACTTTAGACAAGATTATTGCTAATCAACAAAGTACCTGAGGTGATTCTCAGCAAAAAACTAGCCCTAGGCCTTGATTTTAGTCTAAAGAAAGTCTCATGTATTTAGGATAACGCACCCGGTAATTGAAATCTATTGAACGCTGATTTTGAGAGGTTACTTCTAAGTTCCAGCTTACTTTCCCAGTGTCCTCATCTAAACTAGCCCCCTCAATTTCATAGTTCTCAATCTTTATATTATCGCGTTGGGAAATTGGAATCTGATCCTCAACTATCATACGAACAGGATAGGATTTATTGTTACGAACACTGATAGAGTAGCCTTTTTGCTCTCTAACATAATTTCCAAGAAATGACTTTGAGCTATATTCCTTATCTAGGATACGGCGAATCAAAATATCCGAATCTTTGCCGACAGAAAAACTAAGCGTATCCCCTAATTCACCTGTTTCAATAGCACTAAAGCCCTGATAGACCCCCTTGAAGTAAATATTTACTTTCCCATTTAACAAATCGTAATCCGACCAATTATTGATGTTAGCAATAAGGTAGGCCTCTTCACGAATCTTTGGTGCAGCATAATAGGTATAGTCAGCAGGAATGGAATAGTTTAGTAAATGCACATCATAGGGCTTCTTATTGCTCGGAATTGAATAGGCATCCTCCACTTCAAAAACTACATTCGTTAATTGCTTACTAACTTCTGATCGACTATCAACCAATCGTTCATCATCAACATAGTAATCGACCTTACTCGATCTACTTCCTCGGGTAGAGACACCTGAAACCCTGCCCTCTAAACCTGATATTTCTGATGCACTTATTGTTCTCCCGCTCGTCGTATTATCAACTTCAATAAGTGGAACCTTATACCCTACAACAACCATTTCACTTAGAACTTCAGAGTCACTATACAAACTTGCATTAATAGAAGCTCCTCGATCTGCAGAAAGCTGGACACCTTCTGTTCTTGTATTCATAAATCCAACATAAGAAATCTCAACATCATACATACCCGGGGATAAATTTTTCACCTGATAATAGCCATCAAAATCAGTAACAGCACCGCTAATAATAACATCATCTTGTTTCACAATTACAGTAGCTCCAATTGCAGACAAGCCAGACTCCTCCTCTACTACCCTTCCTGAAATACCAGGCGTATTAGACTTAGAAACCATGTTTTCACTAAATACAGGCTCGAAATCTGTTCGCTTAGAAGATCTGCTATAGCTTGTATTTGAAGAACCCAAGTAAAAAGGTCTCAAATCGGGTTTTACATTACTATGCTGAGGGTCTCCAGTCGACAAGCTCAACTTAACATCATCCCAATCCTCACCAGTATCCTGAAACACCTTTGCATTGTAGGACAATCCAAGGTCCGTATTCACATCTTCGACACGAGCATCATAAAAAGCTTCCCAACCGGCTTCTCCTATGTTATAGAATAACTCCAATTTGGAATCTGGCACAAGTTTATCTGCGATCAAATTCATGACCACAGTTACCGTTGGAAAATCCTCTTCTTCATTGAATTCCGTAATTTGCTTCAGGTATGGGACTTTTTGCTCCAGAAGTTTTCGTCTAGACCGATCCAATTCCAATATGGTAGAATCGATTTCAAAAAGACGAGATCGATATAAGTTAGCAAGCGCTTCAATATCAGATACACTAATTTTCTCATCTGAAGAAAGCTTGCTATTATTCAGTATAGCAAAGCGTTCAGCTTTGTACACATTTTTTTGCATATCCAAGATAACAAGCTCTTTATCTATAACATCCAAACTTCCTTGCAATTTATCCAAGGCTTCATTTCTCTGAAGCGTATCAAGGAAATCTAATTCATAGGTAACAGAGACAATCGTAATGTCTTTAGACAAGCTCGCCTGAATACTCTCTGCATTCATCTTATGGGAAATGCCTGGAATAAGAAGCCGAGTACTACCTTTTTCGAGGGAAACTTCTGCTGTGCGTTTTACACGGGCACCAGATTTATAAACGGTCACTTCTGCGATTTGAGATCTTGCAATTTGTTCGCTCTGACCAAAAGAATGGGCTGCTATTAGAAGCCCAATAGATAGGTAAATGATAATCCTCATGATTAGTTTTTTTTCGTGATTAATTCTTTTAAAAGATATTCTCACGAATAAAAAATTCCTAACCAGAATATTTTATTAATCAGTCTACTGATCCTTAGCTTCCCACTGCGATATCAGCAATAAGATCTGACTCAATGATTGATTGATTATAACCATTCTTCCCCACCAGCTGCATAGCTTTACTTATTTTCTCCGCTTTGATCATTCTGTATTTGCGTAAGGGTCCCCAAAGAAAAAGATTGAGTATTCTAAAAATCATAATACCCGTTCGTTCTGCAATTCTCCGTTCAGGCCTAGGTCCATCAATCAAAGATGGACGAAAGATATATGCCTCTGTAGGCCCATTCTCAATAACATCTTTCTCCATTTGTCCTTTAGTACGGTTATAGAACACCGTACTATTAGCATCAGCCCCCATAGAGGAAACAACTAATATTCTTTTAAATCCATTCGTCTTGGCGATTCTTGAGACATTTACAGGAATACCATGATCTATAGAAAAATACAATTCTTTGTCTGGTGTTTTCTTTAAGGTCGTTCCAATATTCACAAAAACCACATCACCGTTTAGAAGATTTTCTATCGACTTATGGTCCATCAGGTCAATAATATGAACCGTCAACTTAGGATGTTCAAAAGAAAGAGCCCGTCTACTAAAGACAGTAACTGAGTCATAATCTGGATCAGCTAATAAATAATTTAAAAGAATAGAACCTGTGAGGCCTGTCGCACCCAAAATTGCAGCTTTCATATTATATAGTCTTTTGATAAAGAATTGTTTCTTCCGTATCGTTAGGAAGTAAAACGGTCCCCTTTGATTTGAGGCCAAGCTTTTCTAAAAGCCGCTGAGAAGCAATATTATCTTTATCCGTAATGCCTTGTACCATGGATAAGTTCAATGTATTAAACCCAAAATCAAGCATGAACGAAGCCGCTTCGAAGGTATAGCCTTGACCTTCAAATTCGGGCAAGATCGCAAAGCCAACATCAACACCATCTAAACCTTCTCGATTATATAGCCCACAGAATCCCATTTTCATCTTATCCGCTTTGCGAATCATACAATAGTTTCCATAGCCTAGACGCTCATATTGAGGGAGCATCCGATCTTCTATATATTTAGAAGCATCCTGCAGTTTATGTACTTCCCTATCTCCTATAAACCTAATCCATTTTGGTGTATTCAAAAGCTCGAGCACGAGCTTGGAATCATCAAGATCTGTAGCCTTCAAAATGAGGCGATCCGTCTCAAATAAATCGTACTTTTTAACCATAAGTACCTAAACTAAGAAAAAGTAGTTGATTGAAAAAGCTTAGAGACTTATTAAGCTATAATTCGCTTAATCCTTTTTATTTAACTTAAACCCAGAGGGGGATAGGTCCGCATATCGCTTAAAGAATCGGCTAAAACCCTGTACATCATTAAAGCCCAATTCATAGCCTACTTGTGATATTTCTAAATTCGAATAAACAAGTAAGTTTTTAGCTTCAAGCATTATACGTTCATGAACATAACTCAATGGAGATTTACCAGTTACTTTCTTGAATACATTGGAAATAGTTTTAGGCGACTTATTTAGCATAGAGGCATAATCAGCAACTGTATGTGCTTTTCGATAGTGCTGTTCTACTAAAAAAGAAAACTCTCGGACAAGGTCTACTTTTGCCTCTGCAAAAATATTTAGATTTTTCTGTGTCTTAAACAATCTTGTACAAACAATAAGTACCCGTTTGAGAAGCATCCGCAACATTTCCAATTGCATCTTATCCTTAACTTTTAATTCTTTCACTACTTGATCAAATTCTAATTGAATTCGATCAACTTCAGTAGCTGGCAAAGCAATTATGGGTAGATCAAAGCTGCCAAAATAAAGCAAACCTTTACAACCGACCTCTGAATCAGCATTTAGGACGCAAAGAAAAGCCTTATTATACTTCAACAATTGAAATTCATCAATTCGACTAACAGAAAATCTACAATAACTTATTAATGGGATTAATGTATATTCTTCGATATCATAGTCTATAGAATTGACAGATATTAAGGCACCTCCTTTTTTCACCCACAGCAAATAGAAGAACTCCTCACTTGCCCAATTATCTATTTCTAAAGACAATTGATCTCTGCTGTGTATAATCTCGAAGTATTCTCCTATTGCTCCAAAAAAAATCATAAAGTTGGCTTTGCTCCTAAGAGGAAAATAAAATTCTCCTATAAAAAGTTCATAACTTAAACTTTAGACCATTTATTTTTAAAAAATCAATCCTTTCTAGAAAAACCAATTTCCAAAGCTTGCGCTCTAATCAAGGAAAGCATAACGGCGTCTAAGGAATTTTCTGTAGTACTATTTTCTGCTCTATATTGTTCAATAAAAACAGCACGTTCCTTACTAAGGCTCCCTATAGATGTTTGAATATTTTTTCGTTCTGCTCGAAGCCTTTCAAGATAATCTATCTTTTCTTTTTTTGACTTACCCTTCAACCCTTCTGGCAGCTGTTCATCTTCGAGTTTTAAGACAGCATCTTTATCCTCATTATATAAGTCTAAGATATCCCAAGAGGCATTCGAATAAGCGCGCGAAGATTTAGATAAAACGCGTTCAGTCATATTTGATGAACTAAACGAACTTGCTTTATCATCTTGTACCAATTGCATTTCTTTTCTCTTTGACCCAATAGCCCCATAGCCGATATAGGTATCGTTGAGTTTATTGTTTTGTTCATTGATTAGAGAATCATATGGTGTGGGGATATATTCTACTTGCTGATCCTGATCGATACACATATACTTCCCTTGTCCTCGGATAGCTGCATCTTCCCAAAACAATGATTTTCCATCGGGGCAGTGTCCACAAAATATAGTATTTACAATGATATTATTTTGATTTGAACGTTTACAGGATTCAATATAGTTTTTGGTTCCCTGTGCAAAGGATTCATTTCCAGCTATCACAATGATTTGCAGATCTGAAGCCCTACCAGTCCAATTGAGATCATCGACAGCATCAGCAAGTGTCCATCCGCAGTATTCTTCTCCCCCTGAAGTTGTTAAAGCAAAAAGATTTTGACTAATTAGGTCCAAATCACTTGAAAAAGCATTCCATTGTTTGATATAGCCATCCTTTGCTAAAAGTCGGTCATCACCAAAGGTATAGAGGGACAATTCAATATCAGCAGGATTACCGTTCTGCTCCATCCCAGCAAGTTCGTTGACAATTTTCCAAAGCTGAGCTTTAGCCTGGTCAATTAAGCCATCCATACTATTACTTACATCGAGCAATAAGGCAAGTTGGATTTTTGGATTCTGGTTTTCAGGATTTTTTAAACTGAAAGCATGCGATATGTGTCCAAAGAACATGCATATGATCAAACAGGAAATTCTTAACATTTCGATAGATTAGATGAACAATACATCTAATACGAATTAGAATCTCTTTAAAGTATTTTTCTGTGTCTTAAATAAATGTTATTTCGGCAGAATCAAAAATCAGCAGAAATTGTAAATTTCATCAGTTGCTGATTAATTGGATGATTGAATTGAATGAACCCCGCATGTAAGTGCAGGCGATCTGATTTATTTCCATAAAGCTCATCACCGACGATTGCCGTATTTAATCCATCTTTATATGCCGCATGAACTCTTAACTGATGCGTTCGCCCACTAATAGGATAAAAGTAAACTCGAGTTCGTCCATCTTTTTCAGCTCGCTTCTCCCAAATAGTCAGAGCTGGCTTACCATGTTCATAGCAAACTAGTTGACGAGGTCGATCTTCAATATCTACTCGCAAAGGAAGTTCTATTCGCCCTTTTCGTTCTTCTAAGATACCGTCGAGAAGTGCTTCATACCTTTTCTTTATCGTTCGCTGAATAAATTGCGCTTGTAATGCTTTATGACTCTCTTTGTTTTTAGCAATTAGCATAATACCAGAAGTGGCCATATCCAGCCGATGAACAATCAATGGCCCAGTGGCATTAGGGTACATTTCTTTCATTCTTTCATAGACCGAATCCTTGATCGTTTTTCCAGGAACACTCAAGAAATCATGGGGCTTATTAATGACCACTAGATCATCATCTTCAAAGACAATGTCTATTTGCTTATTAGCAGACTCAAAAGCATCCATAGGATTATCCTCTACAGACAAGCCTACTAACATATGACTCAGTATAGGTTCACACTTCCCTTTACAGGCAGGGTAATAATGGCCATGCTTTCGAACTTCTGACTTTGGAGATGCACCCCACCAAAACTCAGCCATGCAAACAGGCTTAAGTCCCTTACGAAAAGCATAGTGTAACAACTTTGGGGCAGCACACTCTCCTGCACCTGCTGGTGGAATTTCAAATATGGTATGCTGGAATATAGATTGAAGACTCTTTTGTTCACCTTCCGCATTCAGGAAGTTATATTCTGAAAATAATTTATTCTGCAAAGCTGAAGATCTGCGTTTGCGATGCTCCTTTAATTCAAGTATTGGTTGTTGAATCTTCAGCAATGCTTCTTTGGCCATTTGCGTTCTGATACTCCAATAATTGATTAAATCCTTTTGGTAGAACTTGAAACAAAGGCTTTCATGCTTGATCTTTCCGAGACGTTCCTGAAGCGCCTCACCAGTTAATGCTTCTTCAGCTTCCTTCCTCCAGGCTTTTCGCTCTTGCTTTGCTCTTCTCGACTTCTGGCGCTGTAATTCTAATCGTTCTTCCATCAAGGCAGATTCCTCCCTTAAAAAAGCTGCCGCTTTTTCTATTTCTTCATTTTGCTCCAGTACTTCAATCTCTTGCGTAAGCACATTGATTTTTGACTCCTCTATCTTGTAGTAGCCATCTTGCTTAAGCATATCAAAAACTGGAGGAACAAATCTTTTGTGATGATTTGAGTTGGCAAGTTTACCAGAAAAGGCAGCTAAAAATCCAAGTTCACCATCTTGGCCTTCAACTACAAGTACACCAAACATCTTACCAATCACCAATCCTTCCTGCCCATTTTGTAAGCCAAAATTGTGTTGAAAATCCTTTTGATCACTTAAATATTCTTTCAACTGCTCCGTTGCCCTTAAACTCAGTTCATGT
>Ga0206130_10004244_pt1 | contig 17870 bp, 16 predicted proteins | sample Helgoland_Spring_9_FD_148637 | JGI IMG/M metagenome (GOLD analysis project Ga0206130, IMG submission 148637) | Pelagic subsurface seawater microbial communities from Kabeltonne, Helgoland, North Sea - Helgoland_Spring_Bloom_20160512_1 | ecosystem: Environmental > Aquatic > Marine > Epipelagic ... | reverse complement strand
GTGCAGCCAGTTGATTGCTGCGGCAAAACCCAAAGCGCCTGCTAAATTTTGTGAGCCCGCTTCAAATTTTGCAGGATATGGCATCCAGACACTGTTACATTCATTAATGCTGTCAACCATGCCTCCGCCAAGCAGGAGTGGTTCCATTTCAACAAGTCGTTCAGCTTTTCCATAAAGCGCACCAATGCCTGTCGGACCAAACATTTTGTGTGCTGAGAAGGCTAAAAAATCACAGTCAATATCAATGACATCAACAGGTACATGTCCTACAGACTGTGCTGCATCAACCATAACAACAATACCCTGCTCTGCAGCCTTAGCACAAATTTCTTTTACAGGGTTAATTGTGCCCAATACATTAGAGGTATGAGTAACAGCAATTAGTTTAGTCGTTGAATCATAGAGACCAATGCAGCTATCTAAATCGAGACTACCATCTTGTCTCAATTCAATAATTTTTAACTTTGCATCATTTTCGTTACATAAGGCTTGCCAAGGTAGGTAATTTGCATGGTGCTCCATACGTGTTACCCAAATCTGATCCCCTTTGCTCAGGCGTGAACGTAACCAACCTTGTGCCACCATGTTAATAGACTCGGTTGTGGAGCGAGTGAAAATTAACTGATCATCAGGAGCGTTAATAAATTTAGCGAGAGTAGTACGTGCATTTTCGTAACGTTGACTGGCTTCTTCGGCTAAAGGGTAAAGTCCACGATGAACAGGGCCGTAATGTTCGCTATAACAGTTACTAATAGCATCAATCACTGCATTGGGTTTTTGGCTTGTCGCAGCATTATCAAGATAATGTAATGAATCTCCAGCATTCATTAATAAGGGGAAATCAGCACGAATTTTTTCTACCTGAAAGGTATCGTCAAGTAAGCTATTTTGAACAATCTCATCCAACATCAAATTAAGCCCTTACCAGTTCGGTTTGGGTTGCTTCCATCATTAATTTATCACGCATGCGCATGCCACTACCCTGACGACGCACCATAACAATTTCACTCATGACGCAAAGAGCAATTTCTTCTGGCAACTTCGCTCCTAGGTCAAAACCAGAAGGAGCCATAACACGCTCTAACTCTTTTTCACTAAAGCCTTCGTAACGCAAATAATCAAGCACCAGGCGTGAACGTTTTCTACTTGCAATGAGTGCTATATATTCTGCTTTAGAGGCTAATGCACGTTTCATCGACTCATGATCTCCTTTATGTTGAGTTGCAATCACGACAAAGTCACCCACTTCAGGCAACAGCTGATCGTAATCAAAATCATCAGTAATCAATTTTTCTGCTGCTGGGTATTTTTCCCAACTAATGACTGGATCATTGACAATAACATTTATACCCATTAAATCAGCCAGTTGACACATCACTTCTGCTACGCGACCGTGCCCCATCAACCAAAGAGTTGGACAAGGTAAAACTGGCTCAACATAAACTTGCATACTGCCTCCACATGGCATACCTGCACCTAAAACCTCATCATCGAGATCAATATCAATAACTGTGCATTCGCCGCTTTCAATATTTTTAAGGCCTTCTTCGCAAGCAGTCGATTCCGCACAGCCTCCGCCAACCCAGCCAGCAACCACTAGGCCATCTTTATCTATAACCGCTTTAGAGCCTGTTTTGGCTGAAACCGAACCAATGGTTTTAACCACAGTTGCCACTGCGTAAGGTTCACCCTTTTCACGCATATCTTTTAATACATCAATGATTTCTTTAGCCATAACTATATTCTCTAATTTTTATATGGCCGAAGCCTTATTAATATTTTCTGTATAAGCAGAGTATTGTTTCGGGGTATCAAGGTCGAACACCACGTTGTCATTATTCATTTCAAAAACATTAACCTCTTCAGGGTTTTTTTCGATCAATTTTTTACAACCTAAATTACGCTCACCGTTTAAAATTTCCTGACGATGTAGATAGTCAAAAATAATCGGGTTTCCCCGTTTCCCTTTAAAAGCCGGCACTAAAATAGAACCATAGCTACGCTTACCAAAGGCCTCTATCAATACGTTAACATCTTCCGTCTTTAATAAAGGTTGATCCGATAAACAAATCATCACCCCATCACAAACTTCAGAGAGCGAAAATAAGCCCTTATAAACAGATGTCATCTGACCATCACGATAAGCGTCGTTTTCAACAAAATTAAGTGGCAAACCTTTAAGTATAGCTCGCATTTTTTCAGCTTCATGTCCAAGCACAACAACAACTTTCTTTAAGTTTGAAGCCAATAACATTTCTGCTGTACGACGCAGCAAAGGCATACCATCAACTAGTAACTCAAGTTTATTAACCTCACCCATACGGAGAGACTCACCTGCCGCTAATAATATTGCAGATACTGTTTTCATGCGCTGACATACTTCCTTGGTTCATTTTGAAAACGGTGCAAACACCCACCACAACAAAAATAATAATCTTTATCGTTATACTTACTATGAAATTCAGCGTCTTTTACTTCAACTGACATACCGCAAACAGTGTCAATAGCAGAAATCTCTACTTCACGACTACCGCCACAACAACTTGCTGATTGAACCTCTTCCACTTCTACAGCCTGTCGTCGAGCCTTAACTAAACCGGCCAATACAGATAACGCTATTTCTTCTGGTGTAACTGCGTCAATTTCAAGACCAATGGGTGAGATAATGGCATCAACGCGAAGTACATCGCCACAGCTCTCTTTTAAGTAACTTTTAAGCTTATCCGATTTAGTTTTACTGGCAATAAAGCCAATATAATCAGCACCAGTAGTAATAGCTGCCTCAAGCCCTTGTTCATCAAGTTTGCCTTGAGTTGCAACGATAACAAAATCAGGAACAACATCTGCCACATCAAAGCCATCAATTATATTATCGGCTTCTGGAAACATCTCTGAATCTGCACCAGGAAAAGCCGCTGTAACAGAAAAGCCAACTCGTTGCGCTAGTCCAACTAAGGCCTGCGCTGCTGCTGTAGCGCCAATTAATAATAAAACAGGACGAGCAATAACAGGGTCGATAAAAATATCCAAAGTGCCTCCGCTATGGCAAGCCATTCCAAAGTTAGTAATACCTTCTTCTACATATCCATCTTTAGTTGGACTAATTCTAATTAAACGAGCCTGACCTTCCTTTAATACTTTTTTAGCCATTTTAATCACGGCAGGTTGCGCGCATCCACCACCAATCCATCCCTGAATGACCCCATCCGCTTCAACAATTGCTTTAGCTCCAGGCTTTGCTGAAGTTGGTGATACAGCCCGCACTACTGTTATCAGGGCAAAAGGCTTTCTTTCAGATTTTAGACTGGCGGCCCTATATAGTAGTGCATCACTTTCCATTCTCATTGTTTATTTCCTAAAGCTTCATTAATTCAGGTTCTAGTTTCATTAGGCTTTCTAAGTTGTGTGCCGACGAAAAAAGATCCAGCAATGGCAAAGCGGCTTGCATACCTTTTGCAATGGGTTCATAACCATCACGCCCTAATAAAGGATTGAGCCAGACAATTTTTCTGGCTCTCTGTTTCAACTGTTGTAATTGTTCAGTCAGTTGCTTGGGTTCACCAGTGTCATATCCATCACTGATAATCATAACGATTGAGCGTGAGTTAACTATGCGTCGACCATACTCATGATTAAACATCTGTAAACATTCACCAATACGCGTGCCTCCAGACCAACCAGATGACATTAATGCCAACTTCTCTTTTGCCTTTGTCATATCACGTTCACGCAATGCATCTGTAACATGTACCAAGCGTGTGTGGTAAACAAAAGCATCCGAATCTTTAAATGCTTCAATAATGCCTCTTGCAAACCGTAAAAAAAGAAAACTATACAAGCTCATGGAACGGCTCACATCTAATAATAATATTAACCGAGGCGCCTGTTTTTTACGTTTCATGAATGCCAATTCCAGCGGAGTACCACCGTAACGTAAACTATTACGAATGGTTTGGCGTAAATTAATACGATTACCCTGTCTCTGTACACGCTGCCTACGTGTCATACGACGACGCATCTTTTTAGCCATACGCTCAACTAGCAATTCCATTTCACGCATTTTTGAGTCATCTGACAATTGTCGAAAGTCGGTTTTCGCTGTCACTTGCTGAACACTGGCTCCACCTTTACTGCCACCTTCACCAGCATCATTATCATCGCCTTCTTCAGCGTGATCGGCCTCAATCGCTTCATCTCCACCACCACCCTGCTGCCCACCATCAAGACCTTTTTCACTCTCCATCTGCTTCGAATAACTGGAAGCCTGTTCGCGCGTACCGTTAGGTGTTATCCAAAAAGCGTCAAATAATTCATCGAAGCGCCGCCAGTCATCAGCACATGAACATAACAAAGCCCGCAAGCCCCAACGCAAACGCTTCTGCTGTAACAGAATGCCGGACTCGGCCATTTTCATCACATCCAACTCTTCTTGAATTCCAAGATGAAAACCATTACTACGCATGTGATGTAAAAAACCCAATAAATGATCAAGCAACGTATCTGCCAACTCAAAGTCTTCTTGCTGGCTTAGGTTAGCCATTATCCCGACCTAGCAATTAAACGGTCTGAAACATCTCTTGTAATCAAATCATGATCTTCTTTTGTCTTTAATAAACACATCAATGTATTCATGATCAATTCAGGGTCTTTATCTAACGATGACAAGTTCAACTTTAACAATGCTGCCGTCCAGTCTAGCGTTTCTGAAACTCCAGGAATCTTCCGTAAGTCCATCTTTCTCAGTGACTGTACATATTCGACAACTTGTCCGGCCAAACGTTGGCTAACTTCGGGCATTCTAGTTGTGATAATACGTAACTCTTTATCAAAACTAGGATAATCAACATAGTGGTAGAGACACCGCCGACGCAAAGCATCACTTAATTCACGAGTCGCATTAGAAGTTAAAATTACGTGAGGCTTTGTAATGGCTTTGATAGTACCCAACTCAGGAATGGTAATTTGAAAATCAGAAAGTACTTCAAGAAGAAACGCTTCAAATTCTTCATCAGCTCTGTCAATTTCATCTATCAATAGGACTGGAGACTTGTCCATCGTAATAGCTTGAAGTAGTGGCCGTTTTAGTAGATATTTTTCACTAAAAATATCTTGTTCCTTACTGGCCTGGCTATCACTCGCTGACTCCTGCATTTTAATGGCAAGCAACTGATGCTGATAGTTCCATTCATAAACTGCAGAATTCACATCCAAACCTTCATAACACTGTAAACGGATTAATGGACAGCCAAAAATCTTTGCTAGCGTTTTAGCGATTTCAGTTTTACCAACGCCAGCATCACCTTCAAGCAGTAGAGGTCGATGTAATTTAGTTTGTAATAATAGCGTTGCAGCCAGATCTTTATCAGCCACGTAATCTGCCTCAGCTAAACGCGCTTGGAACACCGTAAGTTCTTTCATGCTATAATAATAAACCTATGCGGTTAGATATAAGGACCTACATTAAATGGCGAGTTATGTTTTCTTGCCGGTAAGGCTTTTAAGCATGCCGATAAATAAACCCCAAACAAAAGCCAATCCATTCAGCTCCTTAGGAATTTCAGCTGCTTTTACCGCTGCTTCTTCTGCAGCAGCACCTTCACCCATAGCGAGTACGTTATTTACAAAATTAGCACCAAACTGATTTAGAATCTGATCTGCAACCTGATTCATCATCCGACCGCCCATACTCGCCATTTTACCGGTGACAGTAATAACGGCCTCACCAACAACTTCACATTTTCCCACTTCTGTTTCACGAACATAAGCTGTCAGATCCATGGTGGCCGATGATGAACCTTTTGTGTCCATGCCTTTACCTTGCATTGTCATTTCACACTTATCAGCATCGATATTCTGTACTAAAATTTTTCCATTAAAGGCCATTGTAGCAGGACCTACTTTTACCTTAACTTTACCGACATAATTTGAGTCATCAACTTGCTCAGTAATTTCAGCACCAGGCATGCAACCCGCCACACCAGCAATATCCTGTAAAAAAGTCCAAGCATCGCTAGAAGGGGCATCCATTGGAAAAACTTTATTAATTTCTACTTTCACTTTATTTATTCTCTTGATTAAATAACTGAAAAGAATAAAGCGAACTTATGACACTACATCATAAGCTCGCTTTATCTTGATTCGCTTAAACTAAGCCTTTACTAAAACCCATTCCGTTTCAGAATAATAAACATCATTTGTCTTTTATTTATTTAGACCCATTTCTTTTATCGTTTTCCATACACGGAATGCGTTATGTGGCATATCAATATGCGTCTTAGCACCAAACTGCATGAATGCATCATTAATAGCATTCGAGAAGCATGGAATACTACCAACATGTGGAGACTCCGCTACGCCTTTAGCGCCCATTGGGTGATGCGGTGATGGTGTTACCGTGTAATCCAGTTCCCATTTTGGCGTTTCCACCATGGTTGGCCAGAAATAATCCATAAAGGTATTACCTGAGAGGTTACCTTCTGCATCGTAGGGTAGTTCCTGCCCCATCGATACTGCAAAACCTTCATTTAGACCACCATGTACCTGACCCTCGATAATCATTGGGTTGATACGAGTACCACAATCATCTAGAGCATAGAAACGTCTAACTGCAGTTACACCTGTGAAACGATCAATATCAAGAACACAAAGGTATGCGCCGAATGGGAAGGTGAAATTCGGTGGATCATAATAGTCCACAGCTTCCAATCCCATTTCCATGCCATCAGGCACATTGTTATAAGCAGCCCATGCAATCTCTTTCATGGTCTTGACCTGATCAGGTGAACCAATAACGCGGAACTGATTAACATCCCATTCAAGGTCATTTTCACTGACTTCAAGCAAGTGAGCAGCGATCTTACGAGCTTTCTCACGAATTTTACGTGCCGCTTTAACTGTCGCGGCACCACCGACAGGAGTCGTCCGTGAACCGTATGTACCTAAACCATAAGGTGCAGTATCGGTATCACCTTCTTCGATCTGAATCTCTTCTGAAGATATTCCGAGTTCCGTCGCGATAATCTGGGCGTAAGTGGTTTCATGACCCTGCCCCTGACTTTTCGTACCCATACGAGCTATAGCACTACCGGTTGGGTGTATACGAATCTCGGCACTATCGAACATACCAACACCTAAAATGTCACACGACTTACTTGGTCCGGCACCTACAATTTCGGTAAACGTGCACAATCCAATTCCCATCAGTTCACCTCGTGCAGTTTTCTCAGCCTGCTCTTTACGCAAACCTTGATAGTCAACGGCCTCCATCACTTTTTTCAGTGCAGCAGGATAGTTACCACTGTCATACTCCCAGCCTGTAGCAGAGTTGTAAGGAAATTGCTCAGGCTGGATGAAATTCTTCAGACGAATTTCAGCAGGATCCATTTTGAGTTTTTGCGCCAGTACATCGATCATTCGTTCAACGACGTAAACAGCTTCAGTAACACGGAAAGAACAGCGATAAGAAACACCGCCCGGTGCTTTATTGGTAAATACACCATCAACATTCGCATAAGCTGTTGGAATATCGTAAGAACCAGTACAGATACCAAACATACCCGCTGGCCATTTGGTTGGCTGGGCATGCGTGTTAAAAGCACCATGGTCAGCTAATACGTTGACACGTAATGCTTTAATGTTACCTTCATTATCAGCTGCCAGTTCACCTTCCATATGGTAATCGCGAGCGAACGCTGTGGTTGATAAGTTTTCAGTACGATCTTCAATCCATTTAACTGGACGACCCAAGACGATAGAAGCAACAATCGCACAAACATAACCTGGGTAAATGCCTACTTTATTACCGAAACCACCACCAATGTCTGGAGAAATAACACGGACCTTACTTTCTGGAATACCTGATAGCATGGTAATAACTGTACGTACTATGTGCGGTGCTTGTGAAGTAATGTAAACTGTCATATCACCTTTAACTTTATCAAAAGAAGCAACGCAGCCACAGGTTTCCAGCGGACAGGCATGAACACGTTGGTTAATCATATCCTGTTTAACTGTAACGTCTGCAGATTCAAAAGCACGATCAGTCGCGTCTTTGTCACCGACATTCCAATTAAAGATATGATTATTATGTTTACGAGCACCCCCACCTGCTTCATCTTTCCCCACAAGATCATCACGGACAATGGCGGCATCAGCATCCATTGCATGATGAGGATCAACCACTACTGGTAACTCTTCGTATTCAACTTCTACAAGATCAGCGGCATCCACTGCGATATAACGATTATCAGCAATAACAAAGGCTACTTCCTGATACTGAAAGCTCACTTTCTCATCCGCTAACACTGCACAAACATCACCAGCCAAAGTAGGCATCCAGTGTAAACCGAGAGGTTTCAAATCGTCAGCTGTTAAAACAGCATGAACACCTGGCAAAGCTAAAGCAGCTTCTTTATTAATTGAAATTATTTTTGCGTGAGCAAATGGACTACGTACCACTTTGCCAACCAACATTCCGGGTAGCTTAACGTCATCAACATAATTACCCTTACCTTGAATGAATCGAGGATCTTCTTTTCTTTTTCTTGAACAACCAACACCCTGTAATTCTTGTTCGCGTTTATCTTCTGTAGCTGTAGACATGATCCGCTCCGTTATTTAGCTTGCAGCTTTACAGCCGCTACTTGAATGGCTTTGACGATGTTTTGATACCCCGTGCAACGACATAAGTTACCCGACATCCCTTGACGAATATCTTCCTCCGTAGGGTTGGGATTTTCCTGTAGGAACCGATAAGAACGCATCAACATGCCCGGAGTACAAAAACCACACTGCAAACCATGCTCTTGCATAAAAGCTTCCTGAACGGCATGCAACTCCCCACTCGCTGCAAGGCCTTCAACTGTTGCTACCTCAGCACCATTAGCTTGCACCGCTAAAATCGTACATGATTTTAGCGACTCTCCATTCAGATCGACGGTACACGCACCGCAATGACTCGTTTCACAGCCAATATGGCTGCCCGTTTGTCCCAGTTGTTCACGTATCACGTGAATCAAAAGTTCACGCGGCTCTACCAATGTTTCTACTTCTGAACCGTTCAATTTAAATTGAATATGTGTCTTCGACATTGTTTATTCCCCTTTCGCATTCGTCAAGGCTTGACGAATAGCACGCCGTGCCATTTCACCTGCCATACTTGTTTTATATTCAATATCACCACGTAAATCTTCAGCAGGATCACAGGCAGCCATGACTTTTTCAGCGGCTTCACTAATCAACGATTCATCAATGATTTTTCCTGTCAAATATTCTGATGCATCAGTTGCTATAAATGAGCACGGAGCTACGTTTGTCAGAGAGATAGTAATATTAGAACAAACATCACCACTAAGTTGTAACTGAACAGCAGCAGCGGCGGTCGCATAATCACCGGTCTTACGTTTCAATTTACTGTACCCGCAGCCACTACCTGCTGCTGGAATCGGCACCTGAATCTCAGTCATCATTTCACCTTCCTCTAACAAGGTGAAATAGGTCCCAAGAAAAAAATCACCCGCAGGTACTTTGCGTTCACCATTAGGGCCCACCAATACAAATGATGCGCCTAAAGCTAACATGATGGCGGGGTGATCATTCCCAGGATCACCGTGCGCAATATCACCTCCAATCGTGCCACGATTTCTTACTTGAGGGTCAGCAACTAGTTTTGCTGCTTGAGGAATGAGAGGACATTTATCCCATAACAATTGCGACGCAATAAGTTGGTTTTCGGTCGTCATCGCACCAATGCAAATATTACCACCTTCTTCTCGCACACCGCGCAACTCTTCGATACCATTTATATCTATCAAATGAGCAGGTTCAGCGAAACGAAGTTTCATCATAGGCAACAGACTGTGCCCGCCAGCTAATATTTTTGCTTCTTCACCATATTGTCCAAGCATCGACACGGCATCTGCCACACTGGTCGCTGCATGGTACTCAAATGCACTTGGTATCATGAGTTTCTCCATTTATTGTAGTTATTAAATCTGAAGATCTTTATGTAACAAAGCATTCCAGATTAAATTAAGCATACCTGTAACATATATTTAACAACAATTATACTTTGGTCCTACAATGATGCTTTAGTCTCTACAATTATACTTTAGTCTGATTAAAGTCAGCGTTGCCCCCTTTGTGAAAAACCACTAGGGTCAAAACCACCGCCGCTCGCGCATGCACCAGTGGCAATATTTACGCATGAAAAGACAATAGAAAATCATTTTGAATAATTACATAGCTTATTGGTCTAGGTTATCCTGCCACTCGGCCTAATGTGATGGGTTTTTTAATGACTTATCCATTGCTGCTAAAAGCTCACGCATGCCAATAACTTCTTTAGTCCTAAGACCGTGAACATACCTATGATGACTCTTTCCAAATGGCTTGACTGAAGTCTTGTCAGTCCTCTTTAGCTGAGCGTCTGCTAAGTTCGCACATGGCCCGGTCCCAACGATGAAACCATAGACGATATAGCGTTCACCCATCCTGCACTAAAACCCTAGCACTCATCATTAGCTCTGTTTAGAAAAATCTGTAAGGCTAAAATCAGAAATCTTCCTATATCAATGCCGTACTTAGATTAGTAGTATTTAAAAAGCACTTTATAAAACGGAGGAGAATAGATGCACTTCATAGAATCCACCAAAAATTACTTTCTTAAATGGAACGATTTCAGTACTCGAATTTCACGGTCAGAATTCTGGTGGGGACATTTGGGGGTGACTATTACTTCAATTATAGTCATTTTTGCATTGGGTTTTTTGTCAGACCTAGTCGGGTTTTTCAGCGGGCTAGTTCTTCTCGTGCCATTTCAAATATTCGTATTGATCGCAAGTACTGCCTTGGCAGTGCGACGACTCCACGAAATTAACAAGTCTGGTTGGTGGTTGTTAATTTATCTTACTATAGTGGGGATATTACTCTTGTTTTATTGGGCTTGCTCAAAAGGTGATGCAGATGAAAATGTATTTGGCCCCGACCCGCTAGATGGATCGTTAGGGTCGTAAACATAAACATTAAAAAGATGTTTTAGGATGGCATTTGGAGCTACTCAAATTATGACATTCCAGATCGCTCAATAGAGCTAATGGAGTCAATCTACTTATCATTGAGTATGCTTGTTTACTCACTATTAATTATTTCAACCATAGTATTATTTAAAAATCGTGTAAAACAAGCTTAACCTTTTAGATCATTTATAGATGCCTCTGACTTTGATAGCTCACTTTTAAACCCCACCCGACTGCCTGAGTAGTTATTAGCACCCAAGCTGCCATAGCCCTTACCTCGCTCCTTGGCCAAGTATGAGCATCGATAGAATGCCTCTCCAAATGCTTTGTCATCACCACGGTTTATCTTATAAAAGCAGTGCTTTGGCACGTATGGTCTAGGATGCCCCCTAACAGACCATCGCTCTTGTAACCAACCCAATAGTGCCGAAGGATGCTGGATCTTGTTAGCGTCGATTATAAGCATTACATGATAATGCTGGCTCTTTTGACGCTCCTGCTCACGTACCCATAGGTAGCCAAAGCGCGTGCATTTGTAGTGGCTGTAGAGCCGTTTTCTGACCTTACACATGAACCTAGATAGCTCACTGTTACAAGGTGTGTATTTGTCACAGTGCAAATCAATCCGTACCACGATTACTTTATTGTGGTGACTGAGCATTGCCTGCATTTGAGCGTGCATAGTGTCCAGAATGTCAGTGAAACATAAGAACTTATTATTGTGTGTGTTGATGTCGTATAAGTCTGCACCAATCTTGTATGGGCTTTGGTTTGTCATAGCCATTGGTTAGTCCTGCTATAAGATAATATGAAACACCTACCACTTCACAAAAAAGACAAACCAAGCCAGCCATAGCCTGATTCGCATTATTGTTAAAAATTATTGTGGTGGGATATTTTTAGGTAACTTATAAGGCCTAAATAAATACAATGAGCAGTCATGCGAAGAGCAATTACGAATTTCGTTCTTAAAGCCCTCCTCTAAATGATCTTTAGTACAACCCATACATCCAGCACACTTAGCTGCTATCGCTCGTTTAGGAGTTTTTGGAAGGATATAATACCGCTCGACAGGATTATGATTGCGCATAGTCAGACCCATCCAAGGTGCTAGAGGTTTGATTTTGAGAATCGATAAAACTACGAATATCTTCGACCTTCCACGCGGTTGTTCTTGGGCCAATCTTGTAAGACATTGGGAACCGACCTGATGCTACGCCTGCCCACCACGATGATTTTCCAACTGGGATGTGTTGTAAAACAGTTTTTAACCGGATAAAACCTGTATCAGGCAACTGGTAGTTATTCATATAGCTTATTCCTTAACTGGACGTTGTTGGTCAGTATTAGAATATATTGACTCCTACAGAGTTACAGTTCGGTTAAATCAGCTATTTGTCTGGACTAACTACTCTCCATCTTATTTCACTTTACGATTCTCATATATTTTTGCTAATAATTCATGCTGAGTTGTTGATAATGGCTCTTCATTTAATTGTTTTACAGCCACAAAAAAGTCCTTGATTCCATCTGCATGGCAACTCCACGCATCTTTGATTAAAGTCTCACTTTTGCTCCAATCACTTCCAGTCTCAGCCACAGCTTTTTCATAACTCAGACCATCCACGCGTTTCTCTAACACATGCAAAGCTAATTTTTTTCCTATTTCAAGAGAAACTTTAGGCCGACCAATGCCACCCTTTAAGCCTAGTGCAAATTCTAAGCTAACCTCCTCAACAAGATACTTTTTGATACCCATACGAAGATAGTTAAGCACACCTTCAGGAACAGTTTCGTTTTCACAAAAATATAATAAAAGCTCTTTGATCTGGTCAGGGGATAGCTCGCCTCTTATCGCATTGGCAGCTATTCTTGGAACCTGACTAACATATAGTTTGGCAATATTATCAGTCATAAAAATTACTCCTAATTCAAAGGTCAGGTGATTTCTTGTTATTACGATTAAAGCTATTGAAACTCCAATTGCCCTTTTGCAAGACCATCCAAATAATCAGCCCAGCGTTGCATCATTTCTTTGCGTTGCGAAAGGTGTTTGGTTCGGTTGTAGGCTCTACCAAGACTATCCCTAACAGCGTGAGCTAATTGATGTTCTATAAGTTCAATACGTTCCCCTAATACCTCATCTAAGATGGTTCGAGCCATTGCCCTAAAACCATGACCAGTCATTTCATCTTTTGGTATACCCAAGTTGCGAAAAGCTGAAAGTATTGCATTATCACTCATAGGCCTGTGGACACTTCTAGCCGATGGAAATACATAGATACTGGAATGGCCTGTAATTTTGAACTGTTCTTCTAAAATCGCTAAAGCTTGCCTACTCAGTGGCACAATATGGCCTTCACCCGACTTCATTTTATTCGCAGGTATTCGCCATTCAGATATTTGAAAATTGATTTCTTGCCACTCGGCGCAGCGAAGCTCTTTAGGCCTAACAAACACTAAAGGCGCGAACTTCAAAGCAGACCTAACCGTAGCAGTACCATGATAATTATAGATCGTGTTTAACAAACGGCCCACTTGTTGCGGTTCTGTTATGGCAGAGAAATGGTTTTTGGATGGTGTAGATAACGCTCCTTTCAAATCTGGCGTTATATCACGCTCTGCACGGCCTGTAGCAACAGCAAACCTAAACACTGCCCCAACCGTTTGTTTAAGCCTATGCGCACTTTCGGTAGCACCTCTGGCTTCAACACGTCGAAGTACATGCAGCAACTGTGGTGGTGTAATGTCACCTAATGGCAAAGTTCCTAGATAAGGAAATAAATCACGCTTTAAAGAACGCAAAACTTTGCCACTATAACCAACACTCCACCTAAGCGCTTGTTGCTTTTGCCACTCCATTGCTATGGCTTCAAGGTTGTTAGTGCGTGCTTGCAACTGTTCAATCTTTTTAGATTTCTTAGCCTGCGAAGGGTCTATGCCTTGTTCAAGTAAGTCTTTTGCATCAGTGCAGACTTTTCGGGCTTTTTTGAGCGAAACACTTGGATAGACGCCAATTGATAAAAGCTTTTCTATACCAGCTATGCGGTATTTGACCCGCCAATATTTAGCACCAGTATGAGTGACTAGTAAAAATAAGCCCCTACCATCACTGAGCTTATAGTTTTTATCCTTTGGTTTGGCCTGTCGTATTTGTGTATCAGTCAATGACATAATTCCACCACTTGGGTAAATGGGGGTACATTTAAGGGTTTCTTAGTGGTGATTTCATATATACCCCCAAATATACCCCTAATAGTATTTGGATAAGGGGGTATCTTATTGGATGTCTTTGGACATAGTATAAACAAAAAACCCAGCAATTGCTGGGCTTATGGAGCGATATTGGACATCGTTGGACATGTAATTGGTAGAGCCTAGCGGGATCGAACCGCTGACCTCAACACTGCCAGTGTTGCGCGTACATACGTTAAGTAGTTGATTTATATAAGGAAAACGGGAGAACGGAGTGTTCAAAAAGCCCGATTTCTAGGATTAGGGACAAACTTATAGCCATCCTTGGCCAAGTGAATACGACCTACTCTCTTCCGAAAGTAATGTCCTCTAGCAACCACTTTTAAATCTTCAGAATCAAGCTTTAACCTTAAGAATAAATTTGGCTCGGGCGGTTATTTATTTTCAGAATAATTCCTATATCTATAAACTCATAAATCCCTTACTTTATTAACATCAATGCATATATTGGTTTAATAATGAGTAGAAATTATTTTTTAGGGATTAGTTTGACCCTATTAGTATCAATAGTTTTGACAGCTTGTGGCGGCACTACAACAACTGCGCCTGCGACAGCGGCAACATTAAGTATGTCATTCACTCCCACTAAAGCCTTTCGTTTTGCATGGACAGGTGTGTCTGATGCAACCTCCTATAAATTGAAAGAAGCCATCACTGCTGATTCTGGCTATACCCTGATAAATGAGGTTGCATCAAATGGCTTTGATCATATAGATGGAACTGGAACTAATCAATTTGATCATATTGTTCCCCTCTATGGTCGCTTGAATGCAAAGTATATTTTAGAAAGTTGCAATGTAATTGGATGTGCAGTTTCTGAAGCAGTTTTTACGAGTACTAAACTAGCTGATATGGTTAGTAGTGTTGGTTACTTGAAGGCCAGTAATGCGGGTACAGGTGATTATTTTGGTGCATCACTGAGCTTAAGTGCTGATGGCACTATACTTGCTGTTGGTGCTGATATCGAGAGCAGCAATGCAACAGGGGTTAATGGAGATCAAACTAATAACTCATTAGCTGCATCAGGTGCTGTGTATGTCTTTACTCGCAGCGGTACAACATGGTCTCAACAAGCCTACCTCAAGGCCAGCAATACTGGCAGTATTGATACGTTTGGAGTTAAGGTTAGCTTAAGCGCCGATGGCAAAACGTTGGCTGTTAGCGCTCCTTCCGAAGACAGTAATACAACAGGGGTTAATGGAGATCAAACTGATAACTCATTAGCTGCATCAGGTGCTGTGTATGTCTTTAATCGCAGCGGTACAACATGGATTCAGCAGGCCTACTTGAAGGCCAGTAATACTGGTGCATCTGATTATTTTGGAGGAGGTCTCAGCTTGAGTCCTGATGGTAAGACATTAGCTATTGGTGCACAGGGGGAAGGAAGTAATGCAACTGGGATCAATGGTGATCAAACTGATAATTCAAAAGGGGGTGCTGGTGCCGTTTATGTCTTTACTCTAACTGATTCGATATGGTCTCAGCAGGCGTACATCAAAGCCAGTGATACTAGTAGTTCAGATTTTTTTGGAGTTGAAGTTAGTTTAAGTACTGATGGCAATACACTTGCCGTTGGCGCTATGGGGGAAGAAAGCAATTCAATAGGCATTAATGGGGATGATAGTGATAACTCATTATCGTCAGCTGGCGCTGTGTATGTCTTTACTCGCAACGTTACAGTTTGGTCTCAGGAAGCCTATATCAAGGCAAGCAATGCGGGGTTAGATGATAATTTTGGGAGATCAGTAAGCTTAAATAGTGACGGAAACACCCTAGCTGTTGGTGCTTGGAAAGAGGGTAGTAATGCAACAGGAATTAATGGAGATCAAACTAATAACTCGTCAGGGCTCTCAGGCGCTGTGTATGTCTATACTCGCAGCGCTTCAACATGGTCTCAACAGGCCTACATCAAGGCTAGTAATACGGGGTTAGATGATAAGTTTGGAGCAATGGTCAAATTGAGTGCTGATGGTAATACATTAGCTATTGGCGCTGATCGCGAGGATAGTAATGCAATTGGGATCAATGGAAATCAAGCCGATAACTCATTAGTACCTGCAGGTGCGTTGTATGTCTTTACACGCAGTGGTAATAACTGGTCTCAGCAAGCCTATGTTAAGGCCAGTAATACAGGCACAGGTGACGAGTTTGGTGAAAATGCAACATTAAGTGCTGATGGCAAAACACTTGCCGTTGGCGCTGATCGGGAGGACAGTAATGCGACAGGGTCCAACGGTAATCAAAGCAATAACTCATTCTTAAATGCAGGTGCAGTTTATGTCTATTAACTCATTAAACTATCTATCTCAGCTAGGTTTATAGACTACATATATTTATATCTAAAGTTCCCACCTATATATTAAATTATTGTTCCTAGTCTTCGAAGCAAGCTTACCTGCAATAGAATCAAAAAAAGTATGTTAGTAAAAATGCGGTTACCACAATCATGTCTAGTCATGCTTCCTATGCACTGGAAAGAAATGTAATCACTAAGTTATTACTCAGACCTGTCGATAATATCTGAGGTAAGACGAGAACAGGGAGTTATACCAGTGCATAAATGGATGGGTTTGTTACTAATTATTATTGGTACGCAGGCGGTTGCCTCTGATGGTAACGAACCTAAAGTAGTTCACGTGGCGGAAAGCAAGTCGCTTTGGAGTGTTGCCCTTTTGGTAAAACCAACTGAGGTTAGAATGTGGCAAGCCGTGATGGCCTTATATGAACGAAACCCTGATGCATTTCACAACAATGATGTGAATAAGCTTAAAGACAACGTTGAATTAGTCGTGCCCTCAACAGAAGTGATGATGTCGCTTACAGAAGCGGAGGCACTAGCAAGGTTTCAGTTACTAGGCGATCAACCAGATCTGGATCAAGTCACACTTGATACCCCGTCAATGCCTTTAGTAGACCTGACTAGTAATATCTCACTAGCTAGTCCTATTACTCCAGTACCAGATAACACACAAGAGTTTAAAAAGAGCAAAGCCCAGAACCTAACTACTTTGAATCAAGAGGATGAAACACCAGTTGAAGCATCATGCTTGTTACTTACATGCAATCCAAAAAGCAATTCCTTAATTGATGCAGATGGGTTTGGTAATGTGGGAGAGTTTTATGTGTCAGTTGGGCTGAGCAACCTAGCTAACTATACGGTCAATAGCGCCAACGCCCTGAATCGTGTTCGGGGAAACAATGGGTTTGAAGTCAATATTGGTTATTTATGGCGTGACGGTATCACTTTCGAACTAGGTTACCAGCAAGTCAGTTCAGATTTGTACCAAGTGGAGCGTGGAGATACCACGTTTAATTATGGGCCAGACGAAATAAGTAGAATCAAACATAAATTAGCCTCCGTTTCATCAAAGGTTTTATTCAATAAAAAAGCTGGAAAAAATATGTCTGTCTACTCTGGTTTAGGCATTGGCTGGATTAAGGATACAGCCGCCTATGATGAGAATAGAAATAATACATCGGATAAGGCGACATCACAGGGTGCTTTATACCAGATATTACTTGGCAGCAAAATACTTCTAACAAACGATTATTTTGTTGACCTCCGAATCCAAAATAAACACTATGCAACAAGAACGGCCT
>Ga0206130_10004226_pt1 | contig 17910 bp, 17 predicted proteins | sample Helgoland_Spring_9_FD_148637 | JGI IMG/M metagenome (GOLD analysis project Ga0206130, IMG submission 148637) | Pelagic subsurface seawater microbial communities from Kabeltonne, Helgoland, North Sea - Helgoland_Spring_Bloom_20160512_1 | ecosystem: Environmental > Aquatic > Marine > Epipelagic ... | reverse complement strand
CGGTTATAAAATCTGGTAGCAACGCGGGTGAATCAATTGTCGTATATGGTTCATCAAACTCACACCCATATCGCGGGGATATTGGATCACTTAGATACAGTTCTGTTGTATCTACGTCCACGTCAACGCCTTCAAAGTTACCCATATCTTGAAAACCCGGTGAGAAGGGTGATGAAGTATTAAATGGGTTACTAAACGCATTTTCGTTTGCATATTTCGCAAATTCAACAATAGGCGCCGCTAAAAATGGATTAATATTATCTTCATTTCCAACATACTCTACTTCCAATTCAAAGGTTTCTTTTTCTTTTAAGAGACCTGATTCTTTAAATGTTTTGAAGTATTCTTTTTGTTTGGTTTGTTTAATTGCTGTTAAATCTATTCTCCAAACTTTATTGAGTGTTAAGTAACTATATCGTTTCTTAAACCTAAATGATTTATTTTTCTTTTGCCATTCACCCACAAATGAATTTCCTTCTTTGGTATTGTTTGCTGGTAATTCTTCTTTTAGATTCACCCTAACTGGGTAATCGGATGAATGAATTGATTCAAATTTTTTTGATGGGTTTTTAGGATCTTTATATTTACGTTTGTTGATTAATGGAAAACGCAGCGGGTCCAACATATCATTTCTACAATAGTTCTTAATATCATCTAATCCTTCTAACGTTAAACGTAATGAACTTGGAAATGAATTCGTTTGACGTTTTACTTCTGTCCTAATATCTAAAGATTCTTTATTACCCAAACTAATATAATTAGTTGATGATGATAATGTATCCCTTAACCTTATAAACTGATCTTTATTCAACATTTTACTTTTATCTTTTATTGAACCAAATATCATCTCAAATTCCACATATTCTTCTTTAATAGCGTACTTGAGGTATTCTTCTAGTTCGCCATTTTTACGGATTGAATCAATAAACGAATCTATAAACTCTGTATTTTCGCTCATATCTTATATACTAACTAGATAAATTAACTTTAATTAGTTAAATCACAAAAAAATCAAATTTAGTAAAAAGTTTGTTAATAAAGTTTGTTAAATTAAGTTTAGATAATATAAATTAATATCATCATACAGTTGCTTTTTGATTTTCTTTTTACCATTTTCTTCTAAAGGTAAATTAACCTTATTAGCCAATTCTACTAATTCGGTAACTTTGTACTTACCTATAGGTTCTAAATCCAGTTGATAAACATCTAACTTCTTAACATTTAGCACAAAACATCTATCAAGCGCATCATATGTACCTGGATTATAATCTAATGGTTCATCTAGCTCAGCAAACGTTCCATCTTTATAAAGAATATGGATATTAGTGCGTGTTTTCTGTGATATAACCACCTTTGTATGTAGAGAATCAATATAAATAACCGGTGTAACTTTATAAAGATCCCCTAAATAAATAACCGATGAAAGAGTATTGGGTGTTTGTAGACCGGATTGAATTAATTGTGGTTTCATTTGCTTCGAATATTTAAAATTATGATAATGTGTTTCACTCTTCTCATCAATATCGGTAGCTATTTCTAGAAGTCGTTGAATAAAGTATACATCTTTATCTTTTTCTTCGATAATAGAGCATGTGGGGTCAAACTTATCGATAAACAGATTATTGATATCTTGATATACTTTTTCGGTAGTTTCAACTGAATCTGATACTCTTTGAACGTAAGTAGATTCTTTAATATTATCACAATAAGTTTTCGTAGATGTTAACTTTGTTAGTAATTCCATTTCTATATTACTTTGAGGTGTTATGTTTAAATACTGATATTAGTTCTAGATAGCTGTAATAAATACTTATCAAATTTGTCCAAAGTTAATTTATCTTTTATAAATTTTGGTTTTTCTTTTTTAAGTTTTTTTTCTTTTTTTACTTCATTATGGGTTACGTCTTCCGACGATTGATTATTAATAAAATTAATATATATATCATCTATTACTGTATCACATAGTGTTGATAAATTTAAAAAAATACCATTCATATTAGAAGAATGTTCTAGATTATGTTTATCTATTATATTACTTAAGATATTAAAATATTTATTATCATTTTTGGACAGATATGATTGTATGATGTATATTTTATCAATAGTTTCCATATAAATATAATAGATATTTCATTTAGTATCTAAACGGGTTTAGCGACTATTTGTATATTTTTCGACATGTATTTTATTCTAGAATCTACTATTTGTACTTTTAATTTACTATTTGTATCATAATCATCTATTGAATCATCTTTAAAATATTCTCTAGGGACGATAACTATAAAGGGACTATTTTCAATTGTATCATCCTCTTTATCTTTTAAATAACCAATAATACCCATCTTTGTTAAAGAATTTACAACTACATCTAATTTGGTGTCTTTAACAGGCGAATATATATTACCTTGATATGTTATATCATAAACTATATAACTTGTATTATTAATGGTTTTTACTTCACCTATAGATCTATTTATAATTTGTAAACTACCGGTTTGAATGTATCCGTCTTTGTTGCAAACTCCTTCATATTTTTTCTTTAGTAACTTGTATAGCAATTCGTTTATATCACCTTTAATGTTTTTCATCTCAACATTGATAGAGGTTGTTAGTAGTTGCGATGAGATATAGTCTACCATTATTCTATAATAATATAGATTATATTTAAATCAAATTTCTTTTTAGAAATTTAATAAGGAAGGTTTCACCTTGAGAATCAAATTTCTTTTATATTCTTTCAGCAATTAATACTTGTTCGGCTGAAATTATCCTATTACGATAATTACGACAATTACGACAATTAGCGATTAAACCGGTAATTAAAAACCCTGTCATAAAAGATCCGGCACCAGCAAACATCATTATGGTAACGAAGTCATCATAGGACACTATAAATTCACATCCCTGAGTATTAAATGGCATTTATATTACAAATATTTTAACCACACGTGATCCATTGAATAATATGATATCTCTGGTTTGTATCTAAAAGCTAACTCCAGTAGCAAACATAAATCTCCTTTATTACCTTCTTTTTTATTTTTACTCAAATACGGTTCTAGAACACCCGATAACTCTGGTAAATATTGTTCTACTAGTTGGTTAATTTTTGCTTTGCTGCTGCCTAAATTATTTTCGATACAAACATTACCGGGTCCGGGTGGGAATTTAATGTCTTTTGTTCCAGGTTGAACAAATTTAAACACGGTTTCTTCTTCTTTACTTTTAATCCGCTTAATACTGTATCCCCATAAAGGAGTATGTTGTTTAAATTTATTACCTATAGTTGATCCTTTAAATCTCCTGAGTGATTTTTCTATATTGACTAATTGGACTTCATCACATAATTGTATTTCTTCATTATAATACTCAAAAAACAATGGTTTATCTTGAAAATACAGATAAAATCCAAATAATTTTAAATTTTTATAGTATCTTTTTTCTTCTCCAAAATAATATTCATCATCATTATTAGAATACAGTAAATACGGTTCCAACATGGTTCTAAATTCACCATGATATTTACTTTCGCTTATTTCAGTATACTTCAAGTTAGCATATAAGATACCACATTTATCGGTTAACCTTAATCTATCAAAAATGTGACCAAGTGTTGCTGTATGATATAAATCTAATTCAGAATATATATCGGTTAATACATCTAATAATGTAATGAAATATTCATCAATATATTCTGCGATTGTATCGTTGTAAATATTCATAATAGAATCTAGTGTATAACTGTTAGAAAACGAGGGTTTATCCATTAAATTACTAACTTTCTCTAATTTTATAACAGTTTGTTTTATCTCTTTGTAATCTATTCTATACTGTAAGGGTAAGTAACTATCTTCATACAAAAAAGGTTGAAATATATAGTATTCACCTCTATTAATGATGTAGCCGCTGGATTTTGACTTAGAAAAAATAATGTATTTTTCATTTATCATTTCACTTAATGCTTGATATATCATTTCATCATAGGTGAATCCATATTCATCCATTAGTCCTAAGATAGAATCTAACCTAAATACATAGAAATCACTATATAGCTGAGCTATCTTCTTTTTTATATTTTGAATCGCATTCTTAGAATACACATCTAAAAACGTATCTTTGTCTAATTCAACATCGTAATCTACTACTAAATCTTTATTATAATCACATTCACTCATATACGAACACACTTTAGAGTATGCTTTGTCGGTGGGATCTACTAATATTTCTTTAGACCGATAAATAGACGGTTTTACTTTGACTGTATTAAGACTATTTTGTGAAATAACATTAACATTTTCATATAAATAACGATCTATCGCATTTTCTTTTAAAACAGTTTCAACCGTCCCTATTTGGATTGATTTATTTTCAGCATATCGGTATATATGCGTATCTATAGATTCCTTATCAGATTGTAGGGTAGTCGCATGTAAATAAACAGTTACATTTCTTTGATTATCATCTAAATCAGCATGTGAACAAAACCGAATACCTCTACCTACCGTCTGTTCTATCCGATTCAAGTGAAACCACGGATCTAAAATATGGACGTTTCTAATTCTCTTAAAATCTAAACCCTCTGAAGCAGCAACTGTGCCTAATATTACTTTGATACGTTGACCCTGATTATTCCCTTTAGAGGTAACTATATTCAATTGTTCTGCTAATTCCTTTTTATTTGCCGAACCATCTATCACCATAAATGTCGCCTGTTTGAATTCTTCGCTCGCATCAGATTTTTTTACACCATTATACGACATTAATTCTCTTTTACAAGCATGTTTGTCTAACGATGATTTATAATCAGGGAATGATAATATTTTTCGTTTATCATATCTTTTATATCCATTGTGTTCTAACATTAGTTGTAATGGGATAATACCAGAATCAATATAGTTTGTGTAAATGAATACTATACCCTCTGAATTATCGATACAATTTAACAAGGTATTCATTTTAGCTGAATGATTTTGAACAAAATCTCTGTCAAAAAAGGGATATTTTTTATCTTTGTATGAGTAACTCCCACCTTTGCGACTTAAACTATTAGTGATACCTTTTGATCCATAAAATTCACCAACATCTATATTCCCTTCCACTAAATCTTTCTTTTCTTTTTTATCATGACTTGTTACCGGGTATACAAAATCCGCTAATTGTAACAACATAACATTATCTACGCCCTGCTGGCTCAAATCTAGATCTGGTTTCTTTTCAAGAATATCTTCTACCGCAAAATTATACACCTTTTCTTGAAGTCCTCTCATTTTTGATCCAAATAATTCTAAGAATTTAAATTTTTCATCTGTTCTAATTGGTTTCCCAGTTAAATCTAGTTTGGGTCTTTTTGGACCAAACATGATGCTATTAGTTTTATCTTTTGTGTAAAGAGGATACATTAATGATCCAGTACTTTCTTTTAGATACTTGGGTGTAAGTCTTAGAGGAAATGTTATGGGATTTTCACCTCTTAAATATGATATGTAACCTTTGCTTTTATCATATAGTAATTTAGACCCATCAACTGTTAATCCTCCTTTTTTATCAAAGACATCAGAATATTTGATAGTTGTTCTTTTATCATTTAACAACATCATGTTTAACATCCATATGATCTCTGTTGCTTTGTTATACATAGGAGTGGCTGTTAGCATGACTAATCTTAAATTTTCACTATGAGTCAGAATTTGCTCTATAGTTTTCACAGCATCCCTCATACCTTCGTCACCCTGTTCATCACGAATATTGTGGGCCTCATCTATAATAACCATTCTATCTGAAAAATATTCCTTGATCCAGCGTACCTTACCGTTAGCTTTTTCATCTAGTGGTAATGATCTAATATATTCTTCTTGTTTTCTCTTTACAAAATTAGAGAATGACTGATATGCCATAATTTCATAGTATTGTTTAATTAATTTATTCACTTGTCTACCTGACTCTGCTTCCGAAGTAGTGAAACTATCGCCGGTGCATTGATTTGATTTCTTATCGGGTGTATAAATAGTTTTTTTCCATCCTATCTGAATATTTTTAGAGCACAAGATAAGTATTCTTCTATCAGGGCGTGCGTAGACATCTCTGAAATTTTCGGCGATTGTTAATCCCGAACACGTTTTGCCTACCCCAACACCGTGATAAACAAGTAAACTCTTATAAGGTGATTCTTTATTCATAAAATTTTTTAAAACAATTTGATGAGGTTTAATACTGAATTCTCCGTTACATTGGTCTGAACCCGTGCTATCTAAGAATAATTGATTTGAATTAAATTCCTTCTTTTCGAATAATATTTCTTGTAATTTTGGATCGTTATTTTGAGGGAACGGTGTGAAATTAGGATCGGGTTTAGGTGGAACTTTATCTTCAACTACCTTTTGTATAAGTTGTTTCTCAGTATCATCGTTTGAATCATCATACATTTGGTATAATTCTTGATATCCAAGTTTCATTAGTTGAGAATAACTCATATATATTTATGATAGATATTTATTCTTTCAAATTAAAATCATTTGTCCACATCTCATTAAATTTTTGTAGTTTTTGTAAGATATCATTTTTTGTAGTTTGTTCTTTTCTAAGTATTTGTAAACATTCATCTACGGTCAACCACGCTAAATCAGCTATTTCAGAAAATTGTTCGTATCTCTCACTATTAATTTTTAAATCTCTTTTCCCTTTGTAAAACGCTACGTAATAAATATGTTTATACCTAATACCATTTGATCCTATATATTCTTCTGATAATGGTGTAACGTTATCTAACAATATGTATTCTTTATCAGTTAAGTCGGTCTCTTCTTCAAATTCACGTATAGCACATTTCATATTTGTTTCTCTATTACTCCTTCGTCCTTTAGGGAACTCCCATTCAGGTGTAGTGTATTTTGTATGACAACGATCGAGTAATTCATTTATATTTTTATTTTTAAGGGTTTCAAAGTTAACTTTGCTGTTTTTGTGTTCCCTTATCATTCTATCTGTTTGTGTCTTAGATTCAGAGGGAAACCATAGCTTTTCCCATAGTTCATCAAACGTTAAATTTTTGATATTTTCTCTTTCGCCTACAGAACATCCATTAAACAATTTAACTAAATATTTTTCATCGTGGACATCGTATTTTCCTCGTAAAAATTCAATATACGCCAAAGAATCTTTTCTCTGGATCATTAAGAATTTATTGTTGTCTATACATAAGACACCATAACTTAGTACTGGTAGACGACATTGTCTATACAAGTGACCTTCATTACCACAGTTATTACAGTAAATTAATTGATTGCCTCCTATATTCATTGTATAGTTATCATAAATATACCTTAAATACTAAATATAAATGAAAATAAAATATATCGGTTAATATATATGAATCCTAAGTTTTGGGGACCACATGGATGGTTATTCTTACATACAGTAACTATGAATTATCCTAAAGAACCAACTAATGAAGATAAAACATTGTATCGTAATTTCTTCTCAAGTTTAAAGCGGGTTCTACCGTGTGAAAAATGTGCATATCATTATTATGAACACATTAAAGATGATCCCATTGAACCCGCTTTAGATAGTAGAGATTCTTTGGTCAGATGGTTAATTAAGATTCACAACAAAGTTAATGAAGATTTAGGTAAACCTCAGTACACCTACGAACAAGTAATCGAAGAATATAAATACAAATTAATGAATATGGATCGCGATGAAACTCTAATCTATAAAGTTATTATTGGGGCATTATTATTATTTATTCTTTATAAGTATTTCAAATAATAATATAAAGTATACTATAAAATGAATAATTTATTAGTAGTTGGTGGATTAGTATTAGTTGTATGTTTAATGAATAGTAAAGATTTAATGAATTCGGATTTAGTGAAATCAGTTTCATCCAAGAGTAAATCTGTAAGTAAATCTATTGGTGTCGATAATTCAACATTATTAGTAGTTGTATTTGTAGGTGCTGTATTATTTATGTGTATGAGTAAGGGTGTTGAGGGATTTACTTTACCAGATGAATTAGGATGTCCTCGTAAATTTACAAAAATGCATGTTTATGATCCTAAAGACACCGATAAAAAAAATCACGCACCTGTATGTTTTAATCCATCTGATATGAAACTATTTAAAGATGCTATTGCTTCAAATAATAAAGTAGCTACACCTAAATCAAGACCTAATCCAGTGTCTGCTCCAGAAATAGATAACAAACGGTTAGAACTAATGGATGACTTGAATACTACAGAACAAAATATACAAGAGATAGGTATGGTTGGACGATAAATTTAAATTAATGATAATTTAATTAAATAATATTTCTCGTTTTTATAATTTTTTTTTCTTTCATAAGATATAATGCCCAGAATTAAGAAATTAATTGTGTCCAAGATTATATCTGATGAAGATATTGCTAAGCGTGAAGGAACGTGGTTTACAGCAGATGATTTAGTTCATCCAATAATTCGTAATAACATCGATGTGTATTATTTAGATGATGAAGGACACGAAATTTTATTATTGAAATATCGCAAAAATCAGATTAGCGATGAGCTCTGCGATTTAGGTTGGAAATCTTACAAAGATCTAGCGAAACCTAGCAGAGGTAGGGGTGCGAGTGCTGGTCCTATTGATGTCAAGGGTCAATACTTCGGTAAAAGAGCTGTCGTCCACACGAAAAAGTGGTCTACAGGTTATTTAAAACCCGATGGTAAAGTGTTAAAAGAAGAATTAGAATTATTAGATTTTGAAAACGTAAAAAAAAGAACACTTGATTTAAAGCTTGAAGTTTTAGATGAAGAGTCTAAAGAAGATTTAATTTACAAGATAGTTGATTCTAAGAAATTAGTGTCTAGTATGAAAGTGAATAATCAAGTGGCTTCCAATCCAATAGGATTTTATGAAGAATCCAAGAATTTTGCCAAGTTACCTTGTCGCTTAACACATTTTACACGAGTTAATTATGATAAATATAATGAAGGTTTACCCTTCATTCAGAGAATTGACCAATGTTTTAAGAAGTTAATACCAGAAGCACATAAGAAACAACTGTGTAAAGCGACAGAAAAATCACATTTACAAATTCCTAAAACGTGTTTCTCTACTATTACGATTAACCGTAATTTTAGAACCGCATTACATCGTGACGCTGGAGATTATAAAGAAGGATTTGGTAATCTAACAGTTATTGAGAGAGGTAGATATCAAGGCGGTTACACATGTTTCCCTCAATTTGGTATCGGTGTAGACGTAAGGAGAGGTGATTTCTTAGCGATGGATGTTCATGAATGGCACACAAATACCCCTATCTATGAAACAGCTGAAGATAAAACGTATAATGAAGGTTTGGACGCAGCGTTCAAAGATAACCCCGAAGTGGGCACAGTTGGCATCTATGAAAAGTATACTAGGTTAACATTTGTCTGCTATTTGAGAGAAAAGATTAGTAAATGTCCGAATCAAAAAGACTTAACTGAACATGATTTAGCACATCTAACTAAGTCAGGTCATTCTAAAATAGTTACAAAATAATAAAGTTATATATATATATATATGGACGGTTCAGATATAGACGATATGGATGTAGACGAAGATGTTCGCGTTGCATCAGACTCTAAAGCATACAGTAATAATATATTAATCACTAATAAAAAAGATGAATCTCCTAATAAAGATAAGTGGGCATTATTACCACTCATTTATAAAGATTCAGTTGATGATGAATCAAGATGGCAAGAATTAGGTTTGGGGTCATTAGGATTTACGTCAGTTCATCCTGATGTAAATATGTTTGATGGGGTGTCACCGGTTACACCACAATTAGGGTCATTAGCAAAAGAAACTGAATGTCTTCCTATATCATTTAGAATTAGAACAGATATATTTAATGATACTTCATTATCAAGATTTAATCAAGCTAATGAATGGATGAATCAACAATGGACTTCAAGAATGGGTGCTACAGGGCGCGTTGATTGTTCTTTCACAACCCTGGCTATATTAGATTTACCTATATCAGAATTTTTTAGAGGTCAAGATTTTATTATGAATAATTACACGGGTTTACAATCATCCTTAATGGATATTCAATACTCTTCTATTCATAATGATAGCACTGTAATTCCACACGGTGGAGCAGATGAAGCATGGTCAAAAAATAATAAAAGTGTATTACCTATGAATAAAATATCTTATTTATGGCATTATTCCGAAAACTATACGTCTACATGGGGTAAATGGTTAAATGATTTATATGGAAGCATACCACCTTATTCAGGGATAATATTAATTACATCACATATGCATGGTGGACATTTTTGCGTAATGGCGAGAGGTAAATATGAAAAAAGATCAGGTGTAGATCCTGATACTTGTTATATTTTTGATGCTCAAAGATCTAAAACAGAGAATAAAGCATACAATAGGGGTAAAGGACAAATTTTAAATTATTTAAATGGTGTCGGTGTATACTACATGGCTATACCGTGTATACGGTTGAATGAAGAAAAAGAATTAATAGATATGATGCCATTTGAATTTGATGATGATAAAAATTTAGTTTCATTTTCAGGATTTGGCGCAGATGGAGAACCTTTAAGAAAAGAACGTAAAGTAACTGATATTGTAGGTGAAATGAAAAGTATGAAAATGGGGATGTATACTGGTAAACTTGGTAAAAAGAAGAAAAGAGGACCCTCTAAAAAGGATAAACCTAAAAAGAAGAAGAAACCCTCTAAAAAGAAATCATTTATATCATCCTTACGTAATAAATTTATGTCTAAAAAGAAAAAGAAAGGTAAAAAACGCAAACCTTCAAGAACTAGAAGAAGATAAATTTAAATATAAGTTTATTTAAAGGTTTATCTTTTATCTTTTATTATAAATGGATAAAGATGATAAACCTAACATATCTATTATTACATTATTAAGTGGAGAACGTGAGTTCTTACCCTTAATTAAAGCTAATTTTGAAAACTTTGATTATCCTAAAGATAATTTAGAGTTAATCATAGTTGATGATGGTATAGATAATCTAATGGATCAATTTTTAGATGATGAAAGAATATTATATCTCCATTTAAGCGATAAAGAAATTATAGAATTTATAGAAAAAATAAAATTTGATAATGATAAAGATGATATGTTAAAAAACTATCAAACTAAAACTAAGTCCTTACCCAATGGTTTCAAGAGAGACTATGGAGTTGGTATGTCTTCTAACGATTATATGTTCCACATGGACTATGATACTAGTTATAACACAAAGTCCTTAGACCGTAAATTAAAGTTTCTAAAGAAACACAAAGTTGAATGTGTTTACTGTAGCAATATACTATGTCACGATTTTCATTCTAAAGATTATTCTAAGTTATTTAAGTCTGAATCACCTTTCAATATCCATGAATCAACGATATTTCATACGAAAGCGTATTGGCGAAACGGTGGATTCAAATGGTCGGATCTAAGTTGTGAAGGTAGATTTTTTTCTGATAATCATGGCCAACAACGGAAAATGGATAATTATTATGATACAGTCAAAATTCTAAGTATTCGTAATGTTCAAGAATATAAACCGATTGCTCTAGATCTAAAGAAATCTGATTTTGAATATGAAATAAAGAAAGAAATTATTGATGAAATAGTTATTGATTACAACCCGGTCAAAGAAAGTATTGAATCACTTTTTTCAGATATTCAAGAAATTCAAGTATTGGGTATTCATAGTGATTTTATTCACTCCTTAGAGGAAGAAGATAAATACAAGTGTAATAATATTACCGAAAAAATCAAACAAACAAAGATAGCTAAAGAAATTAAACAAATCAATTCAAGTTTTCATATTTTATTGTTTGGTTACAACCAACCGGTGTGGGCGCTATTTGAAGAAGTCTGTTTTGATTGTATTTTGTTGGAAACGCATAAAAACATGGAACAAATGCATTCAATAATTCAGAAATGTAAGAAATATGAATATATTTATTTGAACGGAATTTATATCAATAAAAATATTTTGGCAAATTCAAGTGCTGATGTTGAAAATATTATCAACGCTCCTAAATAATTTATTTTTTTTCTATACTACTATATAAAATGTCGGGTGTATTTGATTTTCTAGCTAAAGAAGTAAGAACTACCGTTAGAGGCGCTGAGTCACTCATTTCACAACAATGGTCGCAAAGAATGGTTCAAGTATCGGTTTATGCTGGTGTTGTATTCTACGTTCTATCGACCTATGAATTAATTAGTTTTGTTGAAAAACAACTTATTTCCCTCGGTCTTAGAGTAGGCAAGGATGGAACCAGACTAGTACATGCGGTAATCTTTGCTGTATTCATGTATTACGGTTCTAGACTTATCTTAGATCCAGTTGTTTCGAGAATACAAGGTAAACAACCACCCAATCAATAAATTAATTTTTTAACTCTTATAATTATTTAAAAACTATCTATAATTTATAAACATAATTATGGAGAAAATTGATTTATGCAAAGTGGCTATGGATAACTTACTTTTTTTAAACAAAACCGATGATTTCATCACAAATAAATATAAACTCAATCATTTAAGTTTTGAGTCATCGGATGACGAAACATTCGACACAATCTATTCTTTAAAAGAATTAGAATATCCAGTGTATTTCACTGTCAACCAATTACTCAATGAAATCCACACATCATATGATTATCTTATTCGGGGATATAATAGAAAAGATATTCTAAGTATGTTAGATGGTGTAGTTGAGATGTTATATCAGTATTATGTGGATTGTGAAGAAAAAAATATTTCATTTGAAGCGTTGTTGGATGATATTGATGATAAAGTTTTCGTTACACAGGGTTATTATAAGTATGGTATATGTCACTGGATCCCAACAAAGTTTAGTGAATATTTAAATTGGTTCTGTATGAGATCAATTCATATTAGCAAAGATATCGTGAATGATTATTTAGAAGATATGTATAGTCCGGGTAGGTATGATGATTCAGATGATTCAGATGATTCAGCACATACTGATGATGTTAATGAATCTACCGATGTTGTTCATGAATCTACGGATGTAGATTCTAAGAAAGTTGATTCTAAGAAAGTAGATTCTAAGAAAGTTGATTCTAAGAAAGTTGATTAAATTACATGTGGATTATAATAATACGGTTCTGGTTTATAAATAGTGGCATTATGCTCTTTATTAAGTATGTTAATGTTATCATTATTTTGTAACTCTTTACATCCATGCTCATCTGTACAATTTTTACCACCTAAGGTAACCGGTATAGGAATTTGATGATATTGATCCGATTTGACAAAATAATTCCATGAATTAGAGTTGGGATACGTTCTCCTACCATATAGTTGTTGGAGTTTATTGGAGTCGTCTGAATCTTGTAGGAATCCCACCATATCGTATTCTTCGGGTGGACCTCTAGTAGGATAATTAAAAGGTTTATTAATTCTTCTCTTTTTATCGGGTCTATAGATATCTTCTCTATAGGGTTCGTCATCGTCGTCTTCTTTAACTATTTCTTTCACTATCACTTTCGGATTTTCTTTAATTATTATTTGGTCTTGATTGAATAAATTATAAGCTAACACGCCGACTAATATTACTAATAAAATATTTATTATTGAATTTGATTGGTTGAATACTGATCTGGTTTTCATAGATTTGCGGTTACCCATATAATATAAGTAACATATTTAAAAATACTTTGTATAGAATAAATAAAATGATGTATAACTTGATTGCCTGTGTCAATAAGAATGGTTTACTCGGTCAAGGAAACGATCTCTATGTTAAATCGGGAAAAGATTTACATTATTTCAGTAAAGTTACTAGGGGTCATTCAACCAAACAAAACATCGTTGTAATGGGTTACAACACTTGGTTGAGCATACCAAATAAACCACTTAACGATAGATATAATATAGTATTGAGCAAAGACCATCTAACAGATATAGATGATGTATGTCGCTTCTCTACATTAGAATCAATGTTCAACCACATCGAAGGAATTAAAGATAACTTTGACGAAGTATTCATTATAGGGGGTGCTACTGTTTATGAGCAATGTTTGAAAGATTATCCTGATAAACTAAATAAATTATACATCAGTGAAATTACTGATGATTGGTTGGGAGACGAACACTCCAAGTATTTTAACTATTCGAGCATTCTAAGTAATTTTAAGATGATTAAAGAAAGAGTGGAAAAAGATGATGCGAGGATATATGATCCAGTATCTAATAGTTATATCATTAAGAATTTAGAGATAAGATTTATCGTTTATCAGAATAAATTGATGGTTAACGATGATGAAATGAAGTATCTTAAATTAATGGACACTATTATGGGAACAGGTATCCCTACTAATACACGCAACGGTTTAGTTAAGTCTACATTCGGCGAAAAGATGGTATTTAATTTAAGAAGGTTTCCTCTACTAACCACCAAGAAAATGGGTTACAAGACTATCTTAAGAGAACTTTTATGGTTTATTAATGGTTCAACTGATAATCGGTTACTAAAAGAACAAAACGTCCATATTTGGTCAGGTAATGGGTCAAAAGAATTCTTGGTTGAGCGTGGTTTATCATATGAAGAAGATGATTTGGGACCTATTTATGGATTTCAATGGCGACATTTTGGTGCCGAGTATGATGACAGAGATACAGATTATACCGGTAAAGGTGTAGATCAATTAAAATGGTTAATTGAAGAAATAAAAAATAATCCGTCTTCTAGAAGACTTATATTAAATGCGTGGAATGTAAGTGATTTAGATAAAATGGCTTTGCCGCCGTGTCATATTCTTTCCCAATACTACGTGAATGAGTCAGATGGAACACTAAGTTGTCAACTTTACCAGAGATCAGGTGACATGTTCTTGGGTGTTCCATTCAATATCGCATCGTATGCTATGCTAACGTGTATCATATGTAAATTAACCGGATACAAACCTGGACTCCTTCATCATGTAATTGGAGATGCTCATATTTATGAAGAACATGAAGTAGCTGTCTTAAAACAATTAAAAAGAGTGCCTAAAGTATTTCCTACACTAACTATATCTGATGAATTAGATGATATTGATAGTATTACCGAAGATATGTTTACAGTAGAAGATTATGACAGTTATGGACGCATTACAGCGCCTATGGCTGTATAAGTTATAAACAACTGGTTGCCAGATTATCCGCACGTTCGTTACCTAGAGAGTGTTTATCTTGCTTCTTACTATGTCCCCTTATATGAATAAATGAAACATTTAACATTTTCATAATAGTTTTAATAGGTTGAATAAATGATACATTTTTTTTAGTATTTAGATTACCGTTTTTTAACCATTGATCATACCACTTGGTTATCGCATCTATACAGTATTGTGAATCTGTATAAATAACTATTTTATCTTTAATATTATTTTTATGACATTCTTGTAGAGCAAATAAGATAGCAATTAATTCTGCTTTGTTATTTGTTGGTATGTCAATATCCAGTTTCTGTGAAATATCTTGCATTTGAATGTAATTATTTAGCGAAAAATGGATACCTACACCCGCTGAAACAATTTTATCTTTTGAACCATTATTCTTACATGCGCCATCGGTATAAATTATTATTGTGTCTGAATTAATAAGTATCTTTTCTTTATTATCTTCTAGTAGTTGAATCAATGATTTGTGAATAGGTGTAAATTTAATCTGAAACCACGGTTGGGTATTCAACCATTGAAGATATTGTTGATCTTTATGATAAATATCTAGCAAGGGGGTATCACGGTACTTACCAAATGGAATAATTATTTCTGAATAATTATTCATTTCTAAAATAATATATAAAATTTATTTATTAATCAAATTTATTTAACGTGTTCTACCTTTCTTTTTACTTCTAGATCTGAGCGCAGCTTTTTCTTTAAGCACACCTAGTTCAGCAGGCGTCATTTTAGATTTGTAATCACTAAACTTTATTACTGATTTACTTTTTACAGGGTATACGGGTTTTTTCTTTAACATATCTGCTAATCCTTGTCTCGCATTTTCAAAACTTTTACTTGATGTTTTACCTTTTTGTGCTATAGGTTGGACTTCATCTAGACCTAATGTGGGCCATGAAGATAATGATGAAGAACTTGTTGAATCTCTCGGTATTTTTGATACAAACTTTCTCATATCAGGTGATAATGAACGTACTTCTTCTTTTGATAGTGGTTTGCTTGACGCCAATGAATCAATTACATTTGCCCGTGCTTTACGATGCTTTAGACGTTTTTGTAGTTTCTTTTGTCTTTGAGTTAATTTTTTAACATTCTTCATTCTCATTTTACTCATAGATTTAGCTTTACTTGATAACGCTTTTCTCATAGGTGTTCTTTTTTGGCCTTTGGTTCCTTTCTTTTTTTTTGTTACCTTCTTTTTTGTGCCACCACCCGTCATATATGACTGGAAAACACTTCCTAAACCAGCTATATTTGTATAATTATCAAATGTATTCATTGCACTGTAACCGGAATTTGTCATATATCCTCCGTCTAATACCATATTATACATTATTATATATTTTTTTTAATGAATTCTTTGACTAATAAATCAAGCGAACAAGGTCCAACATCAAAAATCAATTTATGAAATCCTTTCAAATCATCGGGAAATTTTTCTAAATACTTGTCTCTTAAAAATAACATAGTTAATTCACCCACTTTGTATGCTAGGGCTTGACTTGGTATACAGATATAACGAATAATTTCATTTTTGATAACTAAATCGGTGTAATCTAAGTGTTTTTTCATGTAATCAAAACATTTTTCATATGACCATCTGAAAGCATGTATACCGGTATCGATGACTAATCTAACAGCTCTTTGTATTTCGTATTGATACTTAGATATCATTTCTTTATCTGTGTGTAACTCAGTAAAATTTTCACAGTATAAGCCCCATCCTTCACAATACGCCGTATTATGAGATGCTTGGATGTACAAAGGTAGGTCCTTCGATCTATTATGTGTCATTAATTGTAAATGATGACCGGGAACAGTTTCGTGGAGAGTTAGCGTTAGCAACTCGTGTTGGTTTAGGTCTCCAGGGTGATTAGTATTCACATAAAATGTTCCTTTTTTTTTAGTCCCTATGTAAAACGCATACATACGTGATTTATTATCTTTAATACGCACTATATCTGCTAACTCCGATTCTTTTAATTCTACATTAAAATATTTTTTGTATATTTTTTCATAAATTTCTTTTTGCTGGGCTTTAGAAATTTTAATCACTTGTTCCTTACTCTTAAACGGTAACCTATTATGTTTATAGAAATCTGGAAGTGATCCTTTAAACTTCATCTTTCTTTTTAAGGCGTTTAGTTTTTTAGTAAGTCTATCTACTTCTCTTAATCCTAAATCATGAACACCTTTAGCTGTGTACCCTTGCATAGTTTGTTCTTCTAGCAAACCTCGGTAAATATCTAAACCACCCGAAATAGCGTATAAACCAAGTTTATCGGTACATTTACATAAGTATTCATTTTCTAGAAACTCTTTTAACAAACTAATTGATGGCAAAATATGTTCTTTAATAGATTCTATGACCTCTTTTTTTACATCTTTGGGAACTGATAACGTTTCTAAATCTAAGTCTAAGGCATTTTTATACTGATCTCTCAAATCTAATACAATCATTCTCGGTATCGTATCCTTATGTTTCATGCCTAATCTCATATTAGTTAAGATAGTATTAGTCAACTCTGGAACACCCTTGAAACGATTAATATAATCTTTATAACTTTGTTTATCTGAAAATTCATAATCAGTTTCACCCTGTAAACCTGCTATATGATATAAAGGAAAGTTATTTAATGAATCAATTGGTATCTTATCCAATGATAGGTACTTTGATTCTTTAATCATTATTTTCAAATCATCA
>Ga0206130_10004222_pt1 | contig 17922 bp, 20 predicted proteins | sample Helgoland_Spring_9_FD_148637 | JGI IMG/M metagenome (GOLD analysis project Ga0206130, IMG submission 148637) | Pelagic subsurface seawater microbial communities from Kabeltonne, Helgoland, North Sea - Helgoland_Spring_Bloom_20160512_1 | ecosystem: Environmental > Aquatic > Marine > Epipelagic ... | reverse complement strand
GTTTGCATCAGCTCTAGCGTCGCTTCCATCAAGCGCTTTTCCGTGAAGGGATCGCCAACCTGAACCGTGGGACGTTTGTCCTCAATTGTGTCGTCAAATTCTGCCGACGCCATCGTTGCGCCACCAACGCCGTCGCGACCTGTCTTGGCCCCGAGATAAACCACGGGCATCCCAACACCGGAGGCGGCAGAGTAGAAAATCTTATCCGTATCCGCGAGACCGGCGGCGAAAGCGTTTACCAAACAGTTGCCGTTATAAGCCGGATCAAAACGCACTTCGCCGCCGACAGTGGGAACACCAAAGCAATTCCCGTAACCGCCGACACCTTCCACAACACCGTTCACCAATTGGCGGGTCTTGTGGTGGGACGTTTCACCGAAAGAGAGTGAGTTCATCGCCGCAATCGGACGTGCGCCCATCGTAAAGACGTCGCGCAGAATGCCGCCAACGCCAGTGGCCGCCCCTTGATAGGGCTCGATGTAGGATGGGTGGTTGTGGCTTTCCATCTTGAAAACAACCGCTTGGCCGTCACCGATGTCAACGATACCAGCGTTCTCACCAGGGCCACAAATCACTTGTGGCCCTTCAGTGGGCAGAGTGCGCAGCCATTTCTTGGAAGATTTGTAAGAGCAATGCTCATTCCACATCGCCGAAAAGATGCCGAGTTCTGTGAAGGTCGGCTCGCGCCCTATGATCTCTAGAATGACAGCGTATTCGTCAGGTTTCAGGCCATGAGAGGCGATGAGATCGGTGGTGATGGCAGGCTCTTGCATCCGGTTTGGTCCCCAAAACGTGAAGTTGGGCGTGTCATAATGCCAAAGGCGCTTAGGGGCAATGCGACAAGCATGTGATTTGTGGCGTTGACCTGCGATGTTTTTTGCACTGATGTGGCTCGAATTCTGGGAGGAACCTATGCAAGTTTTGAAAAACCCATTTCGCGGGCAGGGGATCAGTGTCGGTCTCGAAAGCGCGCCGTCGCCGTCGGTCAACGCAAGCGCGCCGCGCGCGTTACTTGATCGCTGCCCTGTGCATAGTGCAACGCCTTTGGTGAATGCACTTGGTCTGCATATCAAAGATGAACGTGGCCGCATGGGGCTAGGGAGTTTCAAAGCCTTGGGTGCGGCGTATGTTATTGCGCATGAAGCACAGCTTGGGTCGCTAGACGGGCGCACCTATGTAACCGCAAGCGCTGGCAATCATGGGATGTCCGTGGCCGCTGGAGCAAAGGTTTTCGGTGCGAAAGCAGTGATTTATCTGTCCAAAACTGTACCGAGCGAATTTGCGGATCGTCTGCGCGAAAAGGGTGCGGAAGTGGTCATCGAAGGCGATGACTATGAGGCAAGCATGGCAGGGGCTTTGAAGGCCGCAGAAGTGAATGGCTGGACTTTGCTGTCTGATAGTTCGTGGGATGGGTATTTCGATCTGCCGCACCGTTTGATGGAAGGGTATCTCGCCATGGCGGCGGAATGCACCGAGCAGATGGAACAGCCGACACATATCTTCTTGCAAGCGGGTGTTGGCGGGCTTGCGGGAGCATGTGCTGCGCTGTTTCGCGATGTTTGGGGTGATGAGCCCAAGATTATTGTGGTCGAGCCAGAGTTCGCACCCGCCATTTATGATTCGATCCAAGCAGGTGCGTTTATGACCAGCACAGGACCTGTCTCTGATATGGGGCGGCTTGATTGCAAAGAGGCGTCGTTGATCGCGCTCAAAGGTTTGTCGCGCGACGCGGACACTTGCGTTTTAATCAGCGAGGAGGAAGCGGCGGCGGTTCTGCCAAAGCTTGCAGACCTAGGTCTCGCATCGAGTACATCAGGCGCAGCAGGGATCGCGGCGGCCTTGCTCAGTGATCTTCCAAGTGATGCAAAAGTGCTGTGTATCTTGAGCGAGGGCGCGTGATGTTTGACACCAACGAATTTCTCACGCGCATCAAAGGCGTGCAAACCCGTATGGCCGAGCGTGATCTTTCGGCGCTTTTGCTTACGCAAGAAGCTGATATTCGATATCTCACAGGGTATCTCACGCGGTTTTGGGAGAGCCCGACGCGCCCTTGGTTTTTGGTTCTGCCAGCCAGTGGACTACCCATTGCGGTGATCCCGTCTATTGGCGCGGAACTCATGTCGCGCTCTGTCGTTGAGGATATTCGCACATGGTCCGCACCTGATTATAGCGATGATGGTATCTCGCTGTTGCGCGGCACCTTGCGTGAAGTGGCAGGCAAAGGTCGTATTGGCACGCCGCATGGAATCGAGAGCCATTTGCGGATGCCGCTTGGCGATTGGATCCGCTTGAGCAAAGACGTCGAGATCGGCAGCGACATGCAAGTGATGCGCGCCGCGCGCATGGTGAAAACGCCGCTTGAGGTCGAAGCTATTCGCGAGGCGTGCCAGATCGCTGGCCGTGCTTTCGCACGTGTCCCCGAGAAAGCGCGCGCTGGAACGCCACTGAGTTCGGTGTTTCGCAGCTTTCAGATGCTCTGTTTGGAAGAGGGCGCCGATTGGGTACCTTATCTTTCTGGCGGAAAAGGAAGCGACGGCTATGACGATGTGATTTCGCCTGCGAGCGCTGATCCGTTGCAGGCGGGCGAAATCGTGATGCTCGACACTGGTGTTATTCGCAACGGCTACTTCAGCGATTTCGATCGCAATTATAGTGTTGGCGCACCAAGTGATGGGGCGGCGCGCGCTTATGACAAACTGATGGAGGCAACGCGGGCAGGTGAAGCGTTGCTAAAGCCGGGAAGCACGGCTGCGGATATTTTTCATGCGATGGATAAAGTCTGCACAGGTGGTGCAGGTGGTCAAAGCGCGGGGCGTTTGGGGCATGGTCTTGGCTTACAACTAACCGAAGGGCTGTCTTTCATCGCGGATGATCATACGGTGCTAGAGGCGGGGATGGTCATCACCTTAGAACCGGGCGTGTCTGTGTCTGGTGGCACCGGCTTGATGGTGCACGAGGATGACTACGTCATTACGGACACCGGCTGGGAGCGACTGTCGCCTGCGCCAGCAGATCAAATGCTACGGCTTGATACATGAGCATCCCATATAAACTCGCGCCGCAAATTGGCACGGATGGGCGTATCGGCCTGATCGTTTTGCAATCTGACGAAACGATGGAACATGAACTGCGGCAGGTCTTGCCTGATGCGGACGTCGGCGCGTTCATTTCGCGCATTCCAAGTGCTGCGAAAGTGTCCAACGAAAGCCTCGCTGCGATGGAAGCAGACTTGCCCCGCGCCGCTGGGTTGCTGCCAAAGACCGTGAGCTTTGATGTTGTTGGCTACGGCTGCACCTCTGCCTCAAGCATTATCGGGACAGAGCGGGTCACCGAATTGGTCGGAACGGTTCTTGAGACCAAGGCGGTTACTAACCCTGTCAGCGCTTTGGTCTCGGCCTGCGAGGCACTTGGCATCAGCAAACTCGCGCTTTTGACACCTTATACAGAGGCGGTAAATGAAAGCCTGCGCCTTGCCCTGAGCGCCCATGGTATCGACACGCCTGTGTTCGGCACCTTCAACGAACCCGTTGAAACCAAGGTTTCGCGGATTGATCCCACCTCTGTGCGTGACGCGGCAATCGAACTGGGCCAAGACAAAGGGGCCGACGCCGTCTTTATGAGCTGCACGAACCTTCGCACCTTTTCCATTCTAAAAGACGTTGAAAACGCAATTGGAAAACCAGCACTTTCATCCAATCAAGCGTTCTTTTGGCATATGCTTGGCCTTGCAGGCACAACATCCGCGCGTCGCGATGGGATGCTTTGGGACAAATCTGTAAATTAAGGAACTCTCATGTTCGCACGTGAAAAACTCGACTATACCGCCATTACTTTGCCCGATCGTATCGCGCTGGATGATGACGCTCAGATTGAAGCGGTACAGGCGCATCTAAGCTTTATGCAAAAGCGCCATACAGTGCGCGACTTTGAACCGACGCCCGTTGCGCAAGAGGTGATTGATGCGGCGATTACTGCGGCTGGATCTGCGCCGTCTGGTGCGAACCATCAACCTTGGCACTTTGTTGCGATCTCGAACGCGGATGTGAAACATCAGATCCGACTTGCGGCCGAGGAAGAAGAAGAAAAGTTCTACTCAGGTGGTGGCAATGACGAATGGATCAAAGCGCTCGAGCCGATTGGTACAAATGCGAGCAAACCGCATCTCGATATCGCACCATGGCTGATCGTTGTGTTTGCGCAGCGTTGGGGCGAATTTGACGATGGAACGCGCTACAAGAATTATTATGTTCCTGAAAGCGTTGGCATCGCGACAGGTTTTTTGATCTCTGCGTTGCATCATGCAGGGCTATCATGTTTGACCCATACGCCCAATCCGATGAGATTTCTCAATGGTTTGTTAGATCGTCCAGCCTCGGAAAAGCCTGTGATGATTCTTGCCGTGGGGCAGGCGGCAAGCGATGCAACTGTCCCGAGTGTGGCAAAACTCAAAAAGCCTCTGGCGCAGATTCGAACTGTTTTTGACTAAACGTTCAATAAAATGGTGATTGAAGATCCCCTTTAGCCAAAAAAAAGGCCGAGCATTAAGCTCGGCCGAAGTCCAACAGGGAGGTACAAGGACTAGGTACCGCAGCACCATCGTCGTCCTCATGAGGCTGAATTAGTGTGCGATGTGCCCGCTTTCAAGGCAAAATCTGCTACAAGCGCAGCATGTCCGCTATGCGTTATTTGCATACCTATAATCCAAGGGGTCACGTGGCCTTAAAACAGAGTGCCGTAGCCCATTGCAAAGCCCTCTGTCAGGCCATAGGTTCTGGCCAAATTCAGACCGTGCTTGCAAGGCAAGCCAATCTCAAAAAAGGATGTTCCACATGGATGCTGGCGCACTTGGCCAATTTGTTCCGCTGATTTTGATCTTTGCGATCATGTATTTCTTGTTGATCCGCCCTCAGCAGAAAAAGCTCAAAGATCACCAGAAAATGGTCGAAGGCCTAAGCCGCGGGGACCAAGTGGTCACGCAAGGCGGCCTGATCGGTAAAGTGACCAAAGTCAAAGACAACAACGAAATCGAAGTTGAAGTCGCTGACGGCGTTAAAGTGCGTGTCGTGCAATCCACGATCACCAGCGTAATCAACAGAACAGAACCAGCGTCCGCGTAATCTACGGATAAGCTGGTCGGTGCGAGAGGCCTTACAGATGCTGCAAATTGACCTGTGGAAACGGGTGGTCATCTGGGCGCTTTGCGCACTTGGGTTGCTGCTCGCGGTTCCGAATGCTTTCTACAGCAAAGTAGAAGGGCATAACGATGCGATTGCAGAGATTGAGCTGTCAGGTACATCGCCTGAACGCGAAGCCATGGCCGCACAGTGGCCGGGCTTTTTGCCTTCTGGTTTGGTTAATCTGGGACTTGATCTGCGCGGCGGCGCGCATTTGCTGGCCGAGGTCGCGGTTGAGGACGTTTATTCAGCGCGCATGAAAGCGTTTTGGCCAGAAGTGCGCGATGCGCTTCGCCCGGAGCGTTCAACGATTGGTACGATCCGCTTGCAACCTTCTGCGGGCGATGAACTCAAAGTCCGTATTTCTGAGCCTGACGGCATGACGCGCGCGATGGAAGTTGTGCGCGGTCTCGCTCAGCAAGTTGTCTCACTCTCAGGTGTCGGTGCCTCTGACATCGAAGTCAGCGCGGACGGTAGCGTTCTGACAGTGCGGTTGTCTGAAGCAGAAAAGCGCGCGACGGACGAGCGTACGATGCAGCAATCGCTCGAAATCATTCGCCGTCGTATCGACGAGGTCGGCACGCGTGAGCCAACGATCCAGCGCCAAGGCACGGATCGTATCCTGATCCAGGTGCCCGGCATTGGTTCTGCGGCTGAGCTCAAGGCGATCATTGGTACAACTGCCCAACTGACTTTCCAACCTGTTCTGGGGCGCGGCTCTGATCCTGATGCCAACGCTGGGATCGGTAATGAAATCTTGCCGTCGCTGGATGAAGAGGGGGCGTACTACACGCTCGAATCTGCGCCTGTCGTGACAGGCGAAGAATTGGTAGACGCGCAGCCTGCGTTCGATCAAAATGGTCGTCCTGCGGTGAACTTCCGCTTTAACCCGACGGGTGCACGTAAGTTTGGCGACTACACCGCTGAAAATATCGGCAATCCGTTCGCGATTGTGCTCGATAGCGAAGTCATTTCCGCACCCGTGATCCAAAGTCATATTCCGGGCGGCTCTGGAATCATCACGGGTAACTTCACTGTTGAAGAATCCACCAACCTCGCTGTGCTCTTGCGTGCGGGTGCGTTGCCTGCGGGTCTCGACTTCCTCGAAGAACGCACCATCGGACCAGAGCTGGGCGCGGATAGTATCAAAGCAGGTCAGGTCGCGTGTATCGTGGCCTTTACCGCAGTCCTGATCTTTATGTTCTTGAGCTATGGTACGTTCGGTCTATTCGCCAACATTGCGCTTATCATTAACGTTGGCCTCATTTTTGGCCTGCTCAGCATGGTCGGCGCGACGCTCACCTTGCCCGGTATCGCGGGAATCGTTTTGACGATTGGTATGGCGGTGGACGCCAATGTGCTGGTCTTTGAGCGGATCCGCGAAGAGATCAAATCAGGCAAAGGTCCAGCGCGCGCGATTGATCTTGGCTACGAGAAAGCGCTCAGTGCCATTATCGATGCCAACATTACGACGTTTATCACGGCTGTGATCCTCTTTGTTATGGGGTCCGGCCCTGTGCGCGGCTTTGCGATTACGCTTGGCCTTGGCATTCTCACTTCGGTCTTTACGGCTATCTTCGTCACACGACTGATCATTGTGATGTGGTTCGAACGTAAACGCCCCAAAGAATTGGAGGTGTGAGATGCGCCTAAGATTAGTCAAACAAGACACCAAGTTCGATTTCTTTTCCCGCTGGAAAATGTGGTTGGGGATTTCGCTGGTCATGATGATCGTTGGCTTTGCCTCGTTCATGTACCAAGGTTTGAACTACGGTATCGACTTTAAAGGCGGCACGACGATTCGTTCTGAAAGCACCACACCGATTGATGTGGGTGCCTACCGCGATGCGATTTCGCCGCTTGAGTTAGGTGAAATCACGATTTCCGAAGTGTTCGATCCGACGTTCGCGGCCGATCAGCACGTCGCCATGATCCGTATCCAAGCGCAAGAGGGCCAAGAAGCGGTCAAGTCTGACATCATCGCCCAAGTGCAAGTCGCGCTGCAAGCTATTGCGCCGGACATAAAGTTTGTCTCGGTTGAGTCTGTGGGTCCGAAAGTCTCTGGCGAGCTGATCCAGACAGCCGCTATAGCTGTCGTTCTCGCGATTGCAGCGGTTCTGATCTACATTTGGCTGCGCTTTGAGTGGCAGTTCGCTTTGGGTGCTGTGGCCGCACTTGTGCACGACATTATCCTGACGATTGGTATCTTTTCCGAGCTTCAGATCAAGTTTGATCTCGCCATTATCGCGGCCTTGCTGACCATTGTTGGATACTCGCTCAACGATACGGTTGTTGTCTTCGACCGCGTGCGTGAAAACCTGCGCAAGTATAAGAAAAAGCCGCTGAATGAAGTTCTCAACATTTCAATCAACGAAACACTAAGCCGTACCTTCATGACCTCTGTAACCACGCTTTTGGCGCTGATTGCTCTGTTCGTATTGGGCGGTGATGTGATCCGTGGCTTTGTCTTTGCGATGATCTGGGGCGTGATTGTTGGAACGTATAGTTCTGTCTTCGTGGCCTCTGCGATCCTGCTCTACCTCGGGGTAAAGCGTGACTGGACCAACAAGCCAGACGCAAACGCGGGAACGCAATTTGCCAACATAGATGCCTGACATCCTCGCATCAGCCCTCGCAACTGATGGGCTGATGTGGATCGCTTTGGGAAGCTTGCTCGCGGGGCTTGTGCGCGGCTTTGCAGGTTTCGGCACAGCGATGATTTATCTGCCCTTCGCAGGCCAATTTCTAACACCGCTCGGAGCCGTCATGACCCTAATGGTCATCGACGGTTTCGGCCCACTCCCAGCGCTGCCTCGTGCGGTGCGTGAAGCGGATTGGACGGATCTACGCCGTCTGATACTTGGGATGTTTCTCTGCATGCCCATAGGAATTTGGCTGCTGCTGACGGTTCCGGTTGATGTTTTTCGCGGTACTGTTTCGCTTATTTCACTGGCTTTGCTCGCCGCGCTCATATTTGGCGTGCGTTATTCAGGACGCTTAAGCCCGCCAAAAGTCTATGGCATAGGTGCTGCAGGCGGTGTTCTGGGGGGTGCACTTGGCCTTGCAGGGCCACCGGTTATCTTACTCTATATGGCCAGCACACATGCGCCCGCCGTGATCCGTGCCACAACCATGGTGTTTCTTTTCGCCTTTGATGTGATCTTCTTTGGGATGGTCGGTGTGCAAGGCCTATTGTCCGCCGCAACCCTCGTTCTGGGCGCAGTTTTGATTGCTCCGATGATGCTCGGCATTCTCATCGGAACATGGCTCTTTCGTCCTGCATATGAAACGGTTTATAGAACAGTGGCCTATGTCATTATTGGAGTGTCCGCACTCTATGGTTTGCCAATTTGGGGGTGACACGCGATGCGTTTGACGAAACTTGAATTTGACGATGCACAACCCGTACAAGGCTACGGCCCGGGATTTTTCCGCATTGCTGGCGAAGCAGTTGCGGCACCATTGATCGTGACCGCAAGCGGTGCTGGCCCTTGGGCGGGTTATGATGATCTAGATACGCTTCTGGCGATGAAAGGCGAGATTGACGTAATCTTTTTCGGCACTGGCGACGAAATCGGTTACTTGCCATCTGCGTTGAAAGAGGCGCTGGATGAAGCAGACATTGGCGTCGAAGCGATGAACTCTCCGGCCGCCTGCCGCACTTATAATGTGCTGGTGTCTGAGGGCCGCCGTGTCGCAGCGGCTCTTCTTCCGGTTACCAAATAATGCACCTTAACGTGCAAGACCTAAGCGTTGCACGTGGCGGAATTGCGGTGCTTGAGGGGCTGTCGTTCACTGTGAACCCTGGCCATGCGCTGATTTTGCGCGGCCCAAATGGCATCGGTAAAACCACGTTGTTACGCTCGCTCGCGGGGCTTCAACCTGCGCTCAACGGCGAAATTAACGCCCCGAATGAGAGCATCGCATACGCGGCGCATTCTGATGGGATCAAACATGTCTTAACCGTGCGCGAGAACCTAGAGTTTTGGGCAGATGTGTTTGGCACCAACGATATCGCGCCCGCGCTCAACGCCTTTGAGCTGGAACCACTCGCCAATCGCCCTGCAGGCGCGCTCTCGGCTGGGCAAAAGCGGCGCTTGGGTCTCGCGCGTTTGCTGGTCACCGCACGTCCTATCTGGATTTTGGATGAGCCGACTGTGTCGCTCGACACCCATGCGGTTGAGATGTTCGCCAAGGCTATTCGCGCGCATCTTGTGGGGGGCGGCATCGCCCTGATCGCGACGCATATCGATTTGGGGCTAGAGGCGGACATCCTCGACATTACCCCGTTCAAAGCGAAACCCGTGGCGATGAAAGACGATGCGATGGAGGGGTTCTTGTGAAAGCGCTGCTCATACGTGACCTTCGCTTGGCCATGCGGGCAGGGGGCGGCTTCGGCCTTGGCCTTGCGTTCTTTTTGATTGTCACGGTTTTGGTTCCGTTCAGCGTTGGCCCTGACAGCGCGCTTTTGTCCACCATCGCGGCTGGCATCCTTTGGCTTGGCGCATTGCTGGCGTGTTTGCTGTCGCTCGATCGCATTCTCGCGCTCGATTGGGAGGATGGCACGCTTGATCTGCTCGCCTGCGCGCCTTTGCCGATGGAGGGCACAGTTTCGATCAAAGCGCTGGCGCATTGGCTCACCACTGGGCTGCCGCTGATCCTAGCAGCCCCCTTATTCGCACTTTTGCTGAGCCTGCCGAGTGCAGGTTACATCCCGCTCATCCTCTCACTCCTGCTTGGCACGCCCGCGCTTAGCGTGATCGGGACCTTTGGTGCAGCACTCACGGTTGGCATCAAACGGGGCGGGCTGCTTCTATCACTTCTCGTGTTACCACTATACGTGCCAACCTTGATCTTTGGCTCAGAAGTCGCGCGTCGCGGCGCAGACGGGCTAAGCTACAGCACTCCGCTCATCATGCTTGCGGGCATCACTCTGGGCACAATCGCACTGCTACCTTTTGCCTCTGCTGCGGTTTTGCGCGTAAACATTCGTTAAAGTGAATTGAAGCCTCAACAGTTAAGGACTACATCCGAACCATGTCTTTATGGGAATACGCAAATCCGGTGAAATTCATGGCCCTTTCGGGTCGCATTTTGCCGTGGACAGCCGCACTTTCAGCGATCTGCCTTGTGGTTGGTTTGATCTGGGGCTTCTTCTTCACGCCTGATGATTTCCGCCAAGGATCGACGGTCAAAATTATCTACCTGCACGTGCCCTCGGCGCTTATGGCGATCAACGTGTGGTTCATGATGCTGGTGACATCGCTCATCTGGATCATCCGTCGCCATCACGTCAGCGCCTTGGCGGCCAAAGCCGCAGCGCCTATCGGTGTCGTGATGACGCTGATCGCTCTGATCACTGGCGCAATTTGGGGCCAGCCCATGTGGGGCACATGGTGGGTCTGGGATCCGCGCCTCACGTCGTTTCTGATCCTATTCCTGTTCTACCTCGGCTATATCGCTCTTTGGTCCGCCATCGAGGACAACGACACAGCCGCGGATCTCACGTCGATACTCTGCCTTGTTGGCTCCGTCTTTGCGGTGCTGTCGCGCTATGCGGTAAACTTCTGGAACCAAGGCTTGCACCAAGGTGCGTCGCTTTCGCTCGATAAGGAAAAGAACGTAGCGGACGTGTTTTATCAACCTTTGCTGGTGTGCATCGCAGGGTTTGTGTTGCTGTTTGTGGCGCTCATGCTTTTGCGTACACGCACAGAAATTCGCGCGCGCCGGACTAAGGCGCTGCTAGCACGGGAGCGCATGGCATGATGCCTGATCTTGGAAAATACGCTGATGCGGTGCTCAGCGCCTATGCGGCGACCATCGTTTTGATCCTCCTGCTGGTTCTTGTCAGCGTGATGCAAAGCCGTCGTGCCAAAGCTGCCCTAAAAGAGATCGAGACACGTCGAAATGGCTAAAATCTCCCCCCTGATGATTGCGCCACCCGCAATTTTTCTTAGCCTCGCGACGTTGTTTTATTTGGGAATGTTTCGTGAAGGCAAAGACGAGCTTGAGTCTGTTTTTGTCGGTAAAGAAGCGCCTCCTATCGAAACTGCTGTAAATCTTCCGGGGTTTGATCCAGTCGTGCAAAGTGACCTTGCGAATGGCAACGTCACGTTGGTAAACTTTTGGGCCAGTTGGTGCCCGCCGTGTCGTGCAGAGCATCCAAAGCTTCTGGAACTCGCCGAAACACACACGATCATCGGTGTGAACTTCAAAGACACAGCACGCGCGGCGTCCAGCTACCTGACTGATGATGGCAACCCGTTCAAAGGCGTTGCCTTTGATCCACAAGGGCGCACCGCGATTGATTGGGGCGTCACTGCTCCGCCTGAAACCTTCATTCTGGATGGTGATGGCACCGTGCTCTACCGTTTCGCAGGCCCTTTGATCGGCAGCGATTATGAGCAGCGTTTTTTGCCAGAGCTGAACAAAGCTTTAGGGAAATAACCCCTGCTTCATTTTTCAAAATAAACTTATCTGCATTCGCACCACGCTTCCAGCTTGCGTGAGAGGAGCGCTGTCAGGCGCGAGGAGCATCTGCCCCTAACAACAAAAAAGGGCCGCCCGAAAGCAGCCCTTTCCAACGTTCAAGAGTGCTGTGACTTAGGCCGCAGCGAGGTCGCGCAGAACGTAGTGCAGAACACCGCCGTGCTCGATATATTCGATCTCGATTGCGGTATCGATACGACACTTCAGCATGATCTCTTTCACAGAACCGTCTGCCATCGTGATCGTGCAGGGCACTTCTTGCAAAGGCTCGATCGTGTCGAGACCGGAGATAGATACGCTCTCATCACCTGTCAGGCCAAGTGATTTGCGGCTGTCGCCATTTGTGAACTCGAACGGAATAACACCCATGCCCACAAGGTTGGAACGGTGAATACGTTCAAAGCTCTCCGCGATCACGGCCTTCACACCCAAAAGCGCTGTACCCTTAGCGGCCCAGTCACGGGACGAGCCCGCTCCGTATTGTTCACCACCAAAGATCACCAGGGGTGTACCCGCTGCCTGATGCGCCATTGCTGCGTCAAAGATCGAGGTTTGCGCGCCATCGACGCCTTTGGTGTAACCACCTTCAACACCGTCCAGCATCTCGTTCTTGATGCGGATGTTGGCGAATGTGCCGCGCATCATAACTTCGTGGTTACCACGACGTGAGCCATAAGAGTTGAACTCGCGTACAGGCACTTGACGCTCGACAAGATACTGACCAGCAGGGGAGCTTTCAGCGAAAGAACCCGCAGGAGAGATGTGGTCGGTTGTGATCATATCACCCAAAAGCGCGAGAACCTTTGCGCCCTCGATATTGGTGATCACGCCCGGATCCTTGGACATGCCTTGGAAGTAAGGCGGGTTTTGGATGTAGGTCGAAGTCGCGGGCCAGTCATAGACTTCCTGCTGAGGCACTTCCACGCCCTGCCACTTTTCGTCACCCTTGAACACGTCCGCATATTTGGTTTGGAACGCTTCGCGTGTGACCGTCTGCTCGACCAGTTCTGCCACTTCTTGTGTCGTGGGCCAGATGTCCTTCAGGTAGACGTCCTTGCCATCAGGCGTTTGCGCGATGGGGTCGGTTGCAAGGTTGATGTCCATCGTGCCTGCAATCGCATAGGCCACCACGAGGGGGGGCGAAGCGAGGTAGTTGGCGCGCACATCAGGGCTGATACGTCCTTCAAAGTTGCGGTTGCCAGACAGGACAGAAGTCGCAACCAGATCGCCTTCATGGATCGCGGCAGAAAGTTCTGCCTGAAGCGGACCAGAGTTGCCGATGCAGGTCGTGCAACCATATCCAACAAGGTTAAAGCCAAGCGCATCAAGATCAACCTGAAGCTCTGCAGCTTCCAGATAGGCGGTCACAACCTGAGAGCCAGGTGCGAGCGATGTCTTGACCCAAGGTTTGCGGTTAAGACCCAAAGCTGCCGCTTTGCGCGCAACAAGGCCCGCGCCGATCATGACGTATGGGTTGGATGTGTTGGTGCAAGACGTAATGGAAGCGATAACAACTTTGCCTGATTCCATAGTGTAGTCTTCACCCGCGACAGCAACTTCCTTGCCCATGGGGCGCTTGAAAGTATCTTCCATTTCGCGCTTGAACGCTTCTTTCGCGCCTGTGAGGGCGACATAGTCTTGTGGACGCTTGGGACCCGAAATCGCAGGTACAATTGTGCCCATGTCGAGGGAAAGAGTGTCTGTGTAGATTGGTGCGTAGTCGTCGCCGCGCCAGAAACCGTTCTCTTTTGCATAGGCTTCGACCAATGCGATGCGGTCTTCGTCACGACCCGTTGTGCGCAAATAACGCAGTGTTTCGTTGTCGATCGGGAAGAAGCCACATGTTGCGCCATACTCAGGCGCCATGTTGGCGATTGTCGCACGGTCTGCCAGTGGAAGCGTATCGAGACCCTTGCCGTAGAATTCTACGAACTTCCCAACAACGCCTTTTTCACGCAGCATTTCAACAACCTTAAGGACGAGGTCCGTACCGGTCGTGCCTTCCATCATCGCGCCTGTCAGCTCAAACCCTATGACTTCAGGGATAAGCATAGAGATAGGCTGGCCGAGCATCGACGCTTCCGCCTCGATCCCGCCAACGCCCCAACCCAGAACAGCTGCGCCGTTCACCATAGTCGTGTGGCTGTCTGTGCCAACGAGCGTGTCAGGGTAGGCAACCTCTTCACCGTTCTGGTCCTTGTCGGTCCAAACCGTCTGGCTAAGGTACTCAAGGTTTACCTGGTGACAAATGCCTGTGCCCGGAGGAACAACGCGGAAATTTGAAAATGCGGACTGTCCCCATTTCAGGAACGTATAACGCTCCATGTTGCGCTCATATTCGCGGTCCACGTTCATCTTGAACGCACGTGGATTGCCAAATTCGTCGATCATAACAGAGTGGTCAATGACCAGATCAACTGGGTTCAACGGGTTAATCTTTTGTGGATCACCACCGAGGGACTTAATCCCGTCGCGCATCGCCGCAAGATCAACAACCGCTGGAACACCTGTAAAGTCCTGCATCAAAACGCGGGCAGGGCGGTAGGCAATCTCGCGCGGGTTTTTGCCACCTTTGGCACCCCACTCGGCGAAGGCTTTGATGTCGTCGACGGAAACCGTCTTGCCATCTTCAAAGCGCAGCATGTTTTCCAGTACGACTTTCAACGCAGCAGGAAGCTTGGAGAAATCACCAAGGCCGGCTTCTGTCGCGGCTGGGATGGAATAATAGGCGATGGACGCGTCACCGACCTTAAGGGTCTTGCGCGTTTTGCTGGTGTCCTGACCGACTGTGATGGGCATGAAAGCCTCCTGATCTAAAGTCTACATTGCTGGCGAATTGCCTGCTATTTGCCCTATGAAGACGTCTCAATCAAGGGGTGCAGAGCAAATTGTATACGATTGTACACTGAAATTTGAGCTAAATTGGAAACAAAGTGTTCGTACCGCTCGCGCGGCTCTCGCAAAAGGGTGATTGGTCATTACAACGCTTTCAACATATCATCACTGTAACGCAGTAATTTCAAATGGACTAACCCTCATGAAAACGCTCTCAGCACTCTTTGCCGCGCTCTGGATCGGTTTGTCTGGGTCCGCGCAAGCGCAAAACCAGCCTGTCGTGATTGAACTCTTCACCTCTCAAGGGTGTTCTTCTTGCCCGCCTGCGGACGCATTCATGCATAAATTGGCACAGCGCAGTGATGTGATCGCGCTGTCGATGCACGTGGATTATTGGGACTATATTGGCTGGAAAGACGAATTCGGGCGTCCCGAAAATGCTGCGCGTCAGCGGGCATATGCGCAAACGGCGGGGCGTCGTTCTGTTTATACGCCGCAGATGATAATCGCGGGCGAAGATTCGGTTGTCGGCACGCATCCGATGGATGTTGCAGACCTCATTCGTAAACACTCTGCCGATACCAAAGACGTTGCGATGAAAGTTGTGCGCTCTGGTGGCAAGCTTACGATCGCAGCTACCGCACGCCGTGCTGCGAAATACGAAGTTAAACTGGTGAGCTATTCCAAAGCACGCACCACGGCGATCAAACGTGGTGAGAATGCAGGTAAAACAATCACTTACGTGAACGTTGTATCAGATTTCAAAACTGTAAAGAAATGGGATGGCCGCGCGCCGCTGTCATTGGCTGCGAACATCGGCTCTGGTCCTATGGTGGTCTTGATCCAGCGTGCAGGGCATGGCCCTATCGAAGCGGCGGCAGCGATCAACTAGCGTTTACGTGTTTTTCCAACGACGGTGAATCCAGAACCATTGGTGCATGTTTTCGCGCACCAATGCTTCCAAACCGTCGTTTACGGCCTGGGTCATGGTCTCAGCATCGCTGTGTGGGATTTCATCCTGCACAATGATCTCGAAATCGAGTCCATTAGCCTGTCTTACGGCATAGACCGGAATGAGAGCGGCGTTGTATTTCAGGGCTAATTCAGCCGTGATCAGAGAGGTGATTGCGGGTTTGCCAAAATAATCCAGACTTGCGCCACCATGTGCATGTAGATCCGTCAAAATTCCTAAAACGCCGCCAGATTTGATATGACGCACCATTTGCGACATACCTTTGCGGCCTTGCTCAAACATCGGCGTGCCAATCGTCGTGATTGATTTGACGTAATGTTCATTGAAATATGGGTTCGACATGCGCCGATAGAGCGCGCCCATGTTGTGCCCCTTGGGAATAAGCGCTGCGCGGCTCACATCGTAATTGCCAAAGTGACCTGTGACGAGAATGACAGGGCGGCCATCCGCGCGCGCGGTTTCTAGAGCTTCATAACCAGGACCGTTGATTGGCGCTTTGATCGCGCGTTGGACAAAGGCATCGCCGGAATAAAGCTCGATCAAAGTGCGCCCGGCATTGTTAGGCACCTCTTTGCACAGGCGCTCAACCTCCGTTTCGGGCAGGTCGGGAAGCACATGCGCGAGGTTTGCGCGGATGCGTTTAGGATAGCCTGCCAAAGGCGAAACCACCTTTTCAACCAACCATCCCATCGTGCGTACACGCGCAGCGTAGGGCAGAGCCAACGCGAGCCCGATCAAGCTGCGTAGAAAGAGGTTAATGATATATTGCGAAACGCGTTTCATAGAGGCGGCTTACTGCGCTTGAGGGCGATGCTCAAGCGTTTGGCATCATCGCCAATCCTGTTCCGATCATCGAATCGCGCGTGACCAGCTTGGCGAGATCTTCTTCACTGAGATCCTCACTTCCGCTCGGGCGGGCAGGAATCACAACGTAGCGCATGTCCGCGGTGCTGTCGTGAACGCGAATTTGCGTATCATTGGGTAGGTTCACACCAAATTCGGACAAAACCTTGCGCGGTTCTTTCACGGTGCGCGAACGGTAGGCGCGTGATTTATACCAGTCCGGTGGAAGTCCAAGTAGGTTGCGCGGATAACACGAACACAATGTGCACACGACAATGTTGTGTGTATCGGCAGTGTTCTCAAGCGCGATCAAGTGCATTGGACCGACGTCAAATCCCATCTCGCCACTTGCAGCAGAGCCATCTTCCAACAAGCGCGATTTAAAAGCGGGATCCACCCAAGCGCGCGCCACAACAGCAGCTCCCAGAGAGGGGCTTCGTGCGTCCATTTTGTCGATCTGTGTTGAAATCTCTTCAAGGGTCGTGATGTTTTTTTCGACCAGCAGTTCTCGCACAGCAATTTCCATGCTTTGCCAATAGCTTAGGGGCGTGTCATCGTCTTGGCGGTAAGGGTGGCCAGACGGAGACAGGTGGTCGTAATGATCATGTGGCATTGGAGGTTTCCAATTCTTCAATCCAGTGCGCATATATTTCAGCTTCGATCTGGTCTTCTGGTTTTTCAGCTTCGTCGCCCCAAAGTTCCACCGCACTGAAACTAACGCGGTAGAGCATTTGTTCTGCGGCGGGCAGGCCGTAAGCCAATTGTTCGGGATTTTTGAACGGCGCGATTACGCGTTCGATGTCACCGGTTTTGCCACGCACATAGGCTGGTGCGCGCACATGGCCCGGTGGCATTATCGAACGGATGCGTACTTTGGCACCAACGGGCAGCACATTATTATCCAAGACTTGCCTCGCCATAAGTCTCGCCCCGTGCTTGAACTTCGGCCATTTTCACACCGAGTTCTTCGATCGTATAGGCACCACTTTCGATCAGGTTTTGATTGATAGAGGCAATCCAACGCTCATAGTAGCTCATGCTCTCGAAAGCGTCCTCGCCCATATCTTCAAGCGCGCGTCTAAGTCCATCAACTGTGAAATAGCCCTTGCCGCTACACAATATCATCAATGCGTCCACGCGCTTTTCCCAGAGCGAAAAGTCGTGTTGATCATCACAGATAGGTCCAGCATCTTGGCCACCCATATCATGCCAGCGGCGTCCGTCGGTTCTATTATCCATATTGTGACGCTATCGAAGCGTGATTGTACTGTCTAGAGTTTGAGCGCGAACTTACGCTGGCACGCCTTCCTTCAGAAGTATTTCACCTGTTTGGGCAAGGTCTCGAACACCGGTGACAACTTCTGCCATAGCGATTTCACCATCCTCTTCGCCCACTTGGCCACGTTCTTGGACGGCCTCACGCAATTGTTCGGCCATTCGACTGGAAATATTGGCAAAGATAAATTCAGCAGAAATTTTTGGTGGCCTCATCTGTTGCGCTGGCAAGAGCTGTCACGAGAGTATCGTTGTCCACGGACTTGAGTATCGCCGGTACATCGCGTTCATCTACGCGTTCGGCAACGTGTTTAAAGGTGAAAATTGCCTTAC
>Ga0206130_10004218_pt1 | contig 17935 bp, 16 predicted proteins | sample Helgoland_Spring_9_FD_148637 | JGI IMG/M metagenome (GOLD analysis project Ga0206130, IMG submission 148637) | Pelagic subsurface seawater microbial communities from Kabeltonne, Helgoland, North Sea - Helgoland_Spring_Bloom_20160512_1 | ecosystem: Environmental > Aquatic > Marine > Epipelagic ... | reverse complement strand
TTCGCCTCTGTCGTTATGCGATTTATGCAGGCGTTCAATGTGGATCACGACAAGGTCAACGTGAACGGCGGTTCTATCGCGATGGGTCACCCATTGGGTGCGACGGGCGCGATCATCATCGGCACGCTTTTGGACGAGCTAGAGCGCACAGGCAAAGGCGTTGGCCTTGCCACGCTTTGCATCGCGTCCGGCATGGGCGCTGCCACGATCATCGAGCGAGTGTAACACAAGCAGATGGATCAAAACCGCCCCATAGGAGATGCACATCCTTTTGTAGCGATCAAAGCTCTTGCAGTTGCGAGCGGTTTTGATGTGCTCGAAATAGTGAACATCTATGAAGGCGAGTTGATCCGGCTCTACACATCCAGCCCCGATATCGTGTTTCGGCTTGAGGGTGATCCCGGCTCTGCCATGGATCGTCAACGCTTTGACTACCACAAACATGTGACCCTCAAAGCCGCGGACCCTGACGAAATGCTAGACCAAATCAAAAGCGAAACTGCCTCGACCGCTTCGCAGAAAAAGAAACCCTTTGCCGCCAAGAGCGCGCCAATGAGCAGCCCTTCGCGTATCAGGAGAGATACATGACCGATTTTACTATGATCAAAGATGCCGATGGCATCGCCACAATCACATGGGATGCCATTGGCAAGACCATGAACGTGATGAACCAACAGGGTTTCATCGACCTCGAGGCGCATATCGACGACGCGCTAGGTGATGAGACCGTCAAGGGTATTATCCTCACGTCCGGCAAGCCTGACAGCTTTGCGGGCGGAATGGACTTGAACGTGCTTGCAGACATGAAAGCCGCCGCTGGCGAGAATGCTGCAAAAGGTCTGTTCGAGGGCATCATGCAAATCCACACGCTGATGCGCAAAATCGAGCGCGCGGGCATGGACCCCAAGACCAACAAAGGCGGCAAGCCGATTGCTTCTGTGCTTCCAGGCACGGCTGTTGGCATTGGCCTTGAGCTGCCACTTTGTACGCACCGCAGCTTTTGCGCGGACAATCCAAAGGCCAAAATCGGCCTGCCAGAAATCATGGTCGGTATCTTCCCCGGCGCTGGTGGCACCACGCGTTTCGTGCGCAAAATGGGCGCGATGGCGGCGTCACCGTTCCTGCTAGAGGGCAAATTGTTGAACCCTGCCAAGGCGAAAGCTGCTGGTATGATCGACGAAGTCAGCGCTGATCCAATGGCTGACGCACGTGCTTGGGTGCTCTCTGCCAAAGACGCAGACTTGCTGAAACCTTGGGACGCGAAGGGCTACAAGATGCCCGGCGGCGCGCCCTATCATCCGGCTGGCTTCATGACATTTGTCGGTGCCTCTGCAATGGTAAACGGCAAGACCCAAGGCGCGTTTCCCGCTGCGAAAGCATTGCTCAGCGCGGTCTATGAAGGCGCGCTTGTCCCTTTCGACACAGCGTTAAAGATAGAAGCACGTTGGTTCACCAATATCCTGATGAACCCCTCCTCTTCTGCGATGATCCGCTCTTTGTTCATCAACAAAGAAGCGCTTGAAAAGGGCGCTGTGCGTCCTGCGGATGTGCCTGACCAACGTGTTAAAAAGATTGGCGTTTTAGGTGCGGGCATGATGGGTGCAGGCATCGCGCTAGTCTCTGCACAAGCAGGCATGGAAGTCGTACTGATCGACCAGAGCCAAGAAGCAGCCGACAAGGGCAAAGCCTATTCTGAAAGCTTCATGGACAAAGGCATCGCGCGCAAGAAAGCGACGCCTGAGAAGAAAGACGCACTTTTGAATCTGATCACTGCGACCACTGATCTGAACGCTCTTGAGGGTGCGGACCTAATCATCGAAGCAGTGTTCGAGGACCCGAAGGTCAAGGCAGAAATCACTGCCAAGGTCGAAGCGGTGATCCCAGAGGATTGCATCTTTGCCTCCAACACCTCGACGCTCCCGATCAGTGACCTCGCGAAAGCGTCCAAGCGTCCAGAGCAGTTCATCGGCATTCACTTCTTCTCACCCGTTGAGAAAATGCTGCTGGTGGAAATCATCAAAGGCGCTGAAACAGGGGATCGCGCGGTGGCCAAAGCGCTCGACTATGTGCGCCAGATCCGCAAGACGCCAATCGTTGTGAACGACGCGCGTTTCTTCTACGCAAACCGCTGTATCATTCCCTACATTAACGAGGGCGTGCGCATGGTTGGCGAAGGTGTAGAACCCGCGCTGGTCGACAACGCCGCGCGTCAGCTTGGTTTCCCTGTTGGTCCTTTGCAGTTGAACGATGAGACATCGATTGACCTAGGTGTGAAGATCGCGAAAGCCACGAAAGAAGCGTTGGGCAATGCCTATGACGCGGGGGCTGCGGATGACGTTCTGTTCTATCTCTTCGATCAGGGCCGCATGGGTCGCAAGGCGAACGCGGGCTATTACGAGTATGACGACAAAGGCAAGCGCGTCGGCATCTGGCCGGGTCTGCGCGACAAGTTCCCCGTGTCTGACGAGCAACCTAGCCTGATCGATGTGCAGCACCGTTTGATGTTCTCGCAGTGTTTGGAAGCTGTGCGCGCGCTGGAAGAAGGCGTGTTGATGGACATCCGCGAGGGCGATGTTGGCGCGATCTTGGGTTGGGGCTTTGCGCCTTGGTCCGGTGGTCCGCTGAGCTGGCTTGATATGCTTGGCTCTGCCTACGCGGCGGAGCGTTGTGATCAGCTCGAAGCGCAGTTCGGTCAGCGTTTCAAATGCCCTGATTTGCTACGCGAAATGGCAGCAAAAAACCAAAGTTTCTATGGACGGTTTGGCAACGAAAAAGCCGCAGTGGCCTGATTGACTTCAAATCCAGTACAATAGGGCGCATTTCGGTGCGCCCTATTTGCTTTTCAGAGGTAGTTTGTCTGGGCAGCACCAGTCTTGGCACAGGCTGATTTTGTCAGTTTGCTCTGAAATTGGGCAGCATTCAGTTATTAAATTCAGAGATCTGCATATTTGCAGTTTCAGGTCTGCATTTTAGAAACTTGCAGCATTAGCCCCATCAACCCACGTTAGAAACGTTCAGAAGACTCAGACGCGGAACCGTTCAGATGGGTATAGCAATTCTCCTATTATTACCGTTGCTTCTGTTGATGTTCGACTCTTCGGGTTCCGACGATATTGCATTTGAAACCGAAGACAGTGAAACCCTTCAGGCTGATGACGCTGATGCAACAATCAGACCCATCGAACCCGATGAGCCTAATGAAATCGTACGGACCGGCCTGATCGTCCCGAATGATTTGTTCGGTGCAAATGCGGTCTATTCGGTGCACACTGATGCTGGCATACCGACCGACACTTTCGCTAGTGCAATGGATGCTTTTGAAATCGACGGTGTCCGCTTTCCAGCAGGTCAAGCAGAGATGGACCCTGGGGATGTGGACGGTTTGGATACGCTTGATATCACCCAGTTGACAACAGAGGGTGATCTACGCCCTGAACTGAAGGCTTTCATGGATCGCATTGATGCCGATGTCATTCTGACGATCCCGACCACAACTCCCCTGTCCAGCTATGGTGACGATCTAGACACCTGGGCGGAATTGGTCATGCAAGAATATGGCGACAAAATTTCGGCCTTTGAGATTGGAAATGAATACTGGGCCTTCATGGGCGAGACCGAATATGGCCAGCGCGCCAACATCGCAGTGCAAGCGCTCGCTCGCGGTATGGACGCCGCAGGTGTCGAAGAGGCCGATATCATCGTTCAAATGGCATCGACCTATAATGAGTCCGAATACACCTCTTCACGCAGCAGCGCTGGTTTCATTGATCGTCTAACAGCGGCCAATAACACAATCATTGATCAGTTCAGCACTTCGACACTTGCGGAGATTGACGGGGTTGTCGAGCATTACTACTGGAACAAATCCCCGATCCCTTTCGAGAATAATTCTGGCGAAATCAGGTATATGGATGTGGACTTCGACGTCTGGCAAAGCCGCTTCAGCCAGGACTTGGATTTTCACATTACCGAATGGAACCTGAAAATGGGCAACTGTACTTGCAATGGGTTGCGCAGTATGGCGATCCATGTGGAAATGGTGGAAAACATGATCGAGCTGGGGGTCGACAGTGCCCAAGTCTGGCCGATTGTCCACAATACTACAAACGATCTGGGTGGACCTGACGATGATGGCGTCGTTGAAACCGACGCACAGGGCCGAGTGGTTGAAACGGTGCGCGGTGCGATTTTCGATCTTATGTCCGAAGCTCTGCCCGGTACGGAGCTTATCAAGCTCGATATTGAAAGCGTCGAGAACGGCATGGAGATTGCAGCCTACGAGCGCGATGGCGAGTTTGTGTTCTACTTTGGCAGCAACACGACCGCCCAAGAGAATTTTACGGTGGACCTCAGAGAAATCATCCCCGGCTTCAGCTCGGCGGAGGGAGTCCAAATTGGGTATGACCGTGCGACGTCAGACGGCCAAATCTGGGATCCCAGCGAGGGGCGCGTTGACGCGCTATCGGTGCAGATTGATGGCGAGACGTATTATTTGAACGAACATGACACGCGCGCTCAGTTGACCGATTTCGTCTATCGGTCTCCGGTCATCAATGTGTCCCTGAACCCTTATGAAGTGATTCAGATTACCGCGCGCTGAGCGTACCCTAGAGCCAGCGATCACTCAGAATGACAAAGGGCTCGCAATCTGCGGGCCCTTTTCACGTTTTGGGAACTGAAGTTAAGCGCTTATTGCTGCTGGTGCGCTGCGTTGAGATCTTCAAGAAGCTCGAACGTCTCTTCTGTGTTCAGCACTTTGTACTGAAGCGCTGGGTCCACTTCGACGAACAGATCGCCCGCTTTGGGGATGTGAAAGTGTAGGCCGGATTGTCCGTAAACAACCTCGTCATCTTCGAACTCAAGAACAACCGCTTCAATAGGCAGGCTCTGTTCAACAATGTCCGCAAACCCATAGGCTTCCATAGAACGTGGCATCAAAACCGCAAAAGGGTCACCGCGGTAATCAACCGCTGCGTCGCTCTCAACCATGATGCCTTGCTCGGGCAGAACATCAACGTCTTGCGTGTTATCAAGAAGGTTTGCGTCGATGCGTATCGGACGCAAAGCTTTAGGGCATTCACCGCGACCGTCCCAAAGAAGAACGCGTCGGACACCGACAACCGAACGAAAACCATGATCAAAGGTTAACACCATATCGCCGCAGCAGATTGCTTCGATAGGGCGCCAGCCAAAAGATGTGGCAATAGATGTGCCAACAAGGATTCCAGTTGCTTCAACTGAAGGCATAAGGTGCGGCGCACTTTGTGACGCCTGTGTATTCCAATCTAACATTTTTCAATTCCCAAAAGATGCGTCGTTCCAGGGGCAGCAGAACGACTTAGCAGCACCTAGACTTAGACACCTCAGCCAAGGCCGCCAAAGGGCTGAAAAACGGAGAAAACAAGGCACTGTTTCTATTTTAAGAACAAAGCCGGTTCGAATGCGGGGAATGATTACCAATAAATTCCCTATAAGTGGTCAAAATCGATATTCGAACCGCAAAACATCAATTTCGCAAATCGTGCCAACAAACTCAGCAAGTGAATCGTTATAGTAGATTCGGTAATCTCGCGCGCGCTTTGAAACATTTGCAAAAGGCACGTTTAGGGCGAAACCAAGGTGGCTCTGGAGCGGCTGGATATCTTCTTCAAGATGCTCGATACGGATGTATTTTGCACAGTGTTCCACACCTGCCGCATCGCGCATATACGCCTCTGCTGGCCATGCGCGAAACGCTTTGACGGTATTGTCGTCACGTATAAACGGCTCAAATTCTAGGTGTTTAGCAAGCGTTACGGCTGGATGGCGAAAATCTTGCGCGCGCAACCAATGATAATAACTCACCGCCCGGTCCCACGGATTACGTACTAAAGTCACACAAAACATCGCTGCCAGTTCATCCGTACTTACGATGCCATCTATATCCGCTAAGGTTGAGTGCTTCCAAAGTCGACCTTGAGGTGTCAACGCCTCTAGCCTTTTCTTGCGACGCTTCGCCTTTGGGGTATCGCCAATGATGATGTCATCCGCCGCCGCACGGCCTTCAAGAGCAAGGGTAAGGGCTGTGCCTCCCGTTTTCGGGATGTGCACAAAGACATAATTGCGGCTCTTGGAAATGATCATAGCGTATTGCTCTCAAACTCTCGTCGCAAAACTCTGCACCCTCACCCTTTGGAGCGCAACGCGATCAACGATCCTGCCCCCGCGATCATCACAATTCCGATGAGTTGGTTAACTGTGATCCCCTGCCCCATCAGGACGTAAGCAAAAAACGGACCAAAGATGAAAATGGAATACTCGAACACAGTCACAAAGCTGGGTTCAGCGCTTTGATAAGCTTTCACCAGAAACCCAACGCCAATGAGCGAGCCAACCGCTTGCAGCAAGATCAGCGACCACGTCAGCGAAGTCGGCCAGATCAAACCGCGCAGCAGAAAACCATCGCTGCCCGCGGGGGCTTCTGGCGCGACAATGGCTAGTCCCGTTAGCATGACAGCTCCGATTACCCCTTGTAGCCCGAAAATTCCCGCCAGCATCACCAGAGTGTTTTCTCCCGCACATATCTTTTGCGTGGCGACGGATCCCATCGCGTAAAACAGCCCTCCAAAAACAGGCAGGAAATTCACCCATGTCATGGCACCATCATTTGGACCAAGAACCACGATAATTCCCGCGAACCCCAATAGAACCGCAAAAATCCGCAAAAACCCGACCTTCTCACCAAAGGCGAAAACGCTGATCAGCAAAACAAAAATCGGCGCGGTGAAAAGTCCTGCCAAAGCCTGTGCAATCGGCATAAACGCGAGCGAGCCAAAGTAGAACACCATCCCAAGCGCAATCAGCCCGTTGCGCAAAAGCACTGCCCAAAGCCGGATCGGGCGTAGCGTGCCAAACCCGAAATAGGCAACCAACGCGAGCATCGGCAAACCCATACAGGCCCGAAAGAACTGAAACTGCCACAGGCTGATATCGCGCGCGATCACTGCGATATAGTTGTCAATCAACCCAATGATCAGCATCGAGATCACCATAAACGTCGCGGCTTGCTTAGGCTGATGCGTCATTGCTCTTTCCATCTCTCAAAAGTGCTGCCAGTTTAACGAAAATTTGCGACATGACACGTGGGAGGATCATACGCACATGGGATGGATGAAGGATGAAACCGGATTAGACAAGCGTGCTGCCAATTATCGCGCGCTGACGCCTCTTTCACATTTGCGCCGCGCCGCCAAAGTTTTCCCCAAAAAGACTGCTGTGGTCTACGGCGAACAACGCTTTAATTATGTCGAGTACCATCAGAGATGCACGCAACTTGCCTCTGCCCTTACGCAGATTGGCATTGCCTCCGGCGACGTCGTAGCGACGCTGCTTCCCAACGTCCCGACACAAGCAGAAGCGCATTTCGGCGTTCCCGCAAGTGGCGCGGTTTTGAACACAATCAACACACGTCTCGATGTAGGCACCATTGCCTACATATTTGAGCACGGCGAAGCCAAAGCGGCACTCGTAGACACTCAGTTCCTCCCAGTCGCAGAAGCTGCGCTTGAGCAAATGGACGGTGCAGGTCCCCAGATCATCGAAGTTCCTGATGACGCCGCAGGCTATCCAGCAACGGGCCGCCACATGACCTATGACGCGCTCATTGCAAGCGGCGATCCAGCGTTCGAGTGGATCATGCCAAGCGATGAGTGGGAAAGTCTCGCGCTCAACTACACTTCAGGCACCACGGGACGTCCCAAAGGGGTCGTATATCACCATCGCGGCGCGTATCTGATGACGATGGGCACAGTTGTCAGCTGGCAACTCACCCTCGCGCCCGTGTATCTGACCATCGTTCCGATGTTTCACTGCAATGGTTGGAACCACACGTGGATGATGCCGATGCTGGGCGGAACAGTCGTCTTCTGCCGCGATATCAGTGCGAAAGCGGTTTATGATGCCATTGCCGACGAAGGTGTTACGCATTTCGGCGGCGCGCCTATCGTGCTTAACACCCTCGTCAATTCCGCCCCGGAAGAGCGCCGCGCGTTTGATCACACGGTCGAAGTCTTCACCGCTGGCGCACCCCCTGCCCCAGCAACGCTCGCGGCGATTGAAACGATGGGCTTTCACATCACGCAGGTTTACGGACTGACGGAAACCTATGGGCACGTGACCGAATGCCTCTGGGATGGTGATGCATGGGACGGACTTGAGCAAGACAAACGCTCTGCCATTAAAGCGCGTCAAGGCGTTGCGATGCCAATGATGGACGACATCACTGTGCTCGACCCGGACATGGGCCAAGTCGCGATGGACGGCACCCAGCAAGGCGAAATCATGATCCGTGGGAACTCGGTTATGAAAGGCTATCTCAAGAATCCCGAAGCGACAGAGGAAGCTTTTGCAGGGGGCTATTTCCACTCTGGCGACCTTGCGGTGCAACACCCGGACCAACACATCCAAATTGCGGACCGCGCCAAGGACATCATCATTTCGGGCGGCGAGAATATTTCGTCGGTCGAGGTCGAAGGCACGCTGATGGGCCATCCCGCGGTCTCGCTCTGCGCTGTTGTCGCCAAACCCGATGACAAATGGGGCGAAGTACCCTGTGCTTTCGTTGAACTGCTTCCCGGCGCGAGCGTCACAGAGGCAGAGCTGATCGCCTATGCACGCTCACAGCTTGCAGGCTTCAAAACGCCCAAAGCAGTGGTGTTCCAAGAGCTTCCCAAGACCTCCACAGGCAAAATCCAGAAGTTCGAATTGCGCAAAAGCTTGCAAAGTTAACAATATTGCCCGTCCCCCGTCGCGCGTGTTATGCTATGTTTAATCAAGAGGCAGAGCAGACCCGCCCAACATGACAGCGATAACCAAATATGACCGACTAGAGGCTACAGGCCTCTGGCGTGCTTCGCCTGACAAACAGCGCGTCGATGTTGTCGTGTGCATTGGCGATGCCACTCTGACCATCAAGGATATGCGTGATCAGGCGCTGACCCATTGGTCATTGGCGGCGATTGAGCGTGCGAACCCTGGCAAACGACCTGCTCTATTTCATCCCGAAGGTGATACGACCGAAACCCTCGAAATCGCCGCGGACGAAGACGAGATGATCCGTGCCATAGAAAAGCTGCGCAAAGCGGTTGAGCGCGCACGCCCGCGCAAGGGTCGGCTTCGCGGGTTTCTTACTGTTGCTTTACTTGCCGCTGGCGCTGCCGCTGCTGCGTTTTTGCTACCTGATGCGATTGTTGATCAAGCGTTGAAAGTCGTACCTGCCGTAAAGCGCGCTGAAATTGGCAATAGCCTTTTAACCCACATGCAGCGCTCGACAGGAGTTCCGTGCAGCAGCCCGACAGCGACGCAATCTTTGGTCGAGCTGACCCAGCGCATGACTACGGATGAAGGACCTACGTACCTTGCCGTGATGCGCGCAGGCGTCAAAGATGCGATCCATATTCCCGGCGGCGTTATTTTGCTGAGCCGCACCATGGTCGAAGACTACGAAAGCCCCGATGTGCTTGCGGGCTACATCATCGCTGAACAAACGCGCCGCGCTGATCGTGACCCTTTGCGTCATGTACTCGAGAGTGCGGGAACCATGGCGACACTACGTTTGCTTACCACAAGCCGTCTTCCTGATGGCACGCTGGAAGCGCATGCAAAACAGCTATTGATCGAAGACCCTGCACCCGTCGCGGTTGCTCCAATGCTCGCGCGGTTTGAGGCACAATCCATCCCCTCAAGCCCTTATGGCTATGCGATAGATGTTACAGGCGAGCAAACGCTTGAATTGATCGAAGGTGATCCCCTTGCGGGTGTCGCGCAGATGCCGGTTTTACCGGATGCTTCATGGGTGCGTCTTCAAACCATTTGCGAAGGGTAGCGCGCATGACTGTAAAACGGATCGTTGCGAACATTTCGACCGATGCACTTTCTGAAGTACGCGCCTTTTACGAGACGCTCTTTGATCTAAAACCTGTGATGGACCTAGGCTGGATAAGCACATTGGCCACAGGTGATGTGATGACCGTCCAGTTGTCTGTCGCGAGCGAAGGCGGCTCTGGTACGCCAGTCCCTGATCTATCTATCGAGGTGAGCGATGTTGATGATACCTATCAACGCGCCTGCGCAATGGGGCTAAAGATCGAATACGCATTAACCGATGAACCTTGGGGCGTGCGCAGGTTTTATGTTTGTGACCCAAGCGGCAAGCTACTCAACATTGTTGCGCATCAATCTGCGCAAGACCCAAAGGGCCCCGCGATAGTCGCGAGGCCCTCTAAACGTTGCGCTTTTGATCGATTACTTTCGCGCGAATGCGTCGCGGAAACCCGCATTGTGCACAGCGCGTAGTGCTCCGTTCACATGAGCCGATGACGGGAACGGCCCGGCAAGTACGATCCGCATTTCTTTGCCACCGCGTGTGAACTTACCAATACGCACAGGCAAGCCCATCCGCTGGATGCGCGCGGCAGTGTTTTGCGCGTTTGCTGCGACACCAAAGGTGCCGACCTGCACGTAGCTTTTGCCGACAACAGCTGCTGGCTTGCGCGGCGCACTGGTACGCGTGGAGACGCGAACTTGCTTGCGCGGTTGAACCGCTCGCTGCTGCGCAACACGCTGCTTTTGGACACGGCGTGGCGCTTGTCCTTTTGTGGAAACGACCTGAACGCCTCGGCTCCAATCTGCATTTTGTTGTGCGGCGGATGTGTAGGGGTAGCGCAAGCCCGGGAACGACCGCGTCACATCACGCCCTGAACTGCGCACGATCAAGCGACGCGGGACAGTTTGGGTCCAAACGAGATCCATCTGACCTTTGCCACCAAGCGTCTGATGCGCACGGCGTTGGTTCAAACGGTCATCCTGCCAAGCATTTTTGTACCCTTTAGGCGTACCAGTTGCGAGCTTAGCAGCTTGTTGCTGCTCATACACGTGGCGTGGAACAACAATCGCGTTCGGGCTGACGCTCGCAGTGTTCAAAATCTGCCCGTTGGCACCGCGGAATGTTCCGCCTTTGACATCACCTGCACGCGTCACAAATGCGCCTTGCTGCGGACCACAGCGCACTGCGTTACCAGCGCGGCCAATATATTGCTGGCTGAGCGCTGATGCGCCACGGCAGGTCTGGGACCCGACAGATGTGCGCTGGGTGTTTGTTATTACACGGCGGGGCTGCACAGCCTGTACCGTAGGTGCAACGCGCACAATGCGCGGCTGCGCTTGAACACGACGTTGTGGCGCCTGCAAAGGTGCCGCTTGGATACGCGGTGGATCTTGACGGAACGTGCTCGGGCGTGGCGTGCGCGTCGCTTGCATTGTTGGGGCAATGCGCTGTTTCACAACTGGCTTAGATGCAACCGTACGCACAGGACGCGGCGCAAGGACGCTCGCAACAGTGTTGCGTGTCGCGCGCACAGGTGCTGGTGACTTCGGTGCGACTGCAACGGGTGCCGGTGCTGCTTCAATCTGAACGGGCGCACGCGCAGGAGCAGGTGCTGCAGCGGCCGTGCGTGACCCACCAAGACTTGGCGTTTGTCCGCAAACAACCTTGCGGGTTCGCGACACGCGCGGCACCCAATTTACGTTCCCATCCACGCCAGCGCGAATGTACACACAACCCTTGCTGTCGACATATTGGCTCGCCGTGAAGGACGATGGCGGAATTTCCGCCGGACCATTGTCACGTGTAAGCGTTTGCGCGTTCAGGCTATTAAAGGCAAACACACATGTTGCAGCCAACACGGATACCTAGACGAATCTTTTAACGTTCATTTTCTGCCCCCACAGATGAACGCACACCCTGCCTCAGATTCGAAACAGAGTCTAGCTCACCTTGTGGTGAAGAGCGGAAAATTACCTCTATTTAGTGCCAAACATCCGATCGCCCGCATCCCCTAGTCCGGGCATGATGTAACCGACATCATTCAACTTTTCATCCAATGCAGCTGTAACGATAGGAACGTCGGGGTGCGCTGCCTTCATGGTTGCAACGCCCTCGGGTGCAGCGAGCAGACAGAGGAAGCGAATATTGGTCGCGCCTGCCTTCTTCAGCAGATCAATCGCGGCCACGGATGAATTGCCTGTGGCCAGCATCGGATCAACCGCAATGACCAATCGATCCTCTAGCGCATCGGGCGCTTTGAAATAATATTGTACGGGCTGAAGCGTCTCCTCATCGCGGTAAAGCCCCACGAATCCAACCCGCGCAGACGGGATGAGTTCAAGCACACCATCGAGCAATCCGTTGCCCGCCCTCAGGATCGAAATGAGCGCGAGCTTTTTGCCATCCAGTGTCGGCGCATCCATTTCCATCATCGGCGTTTCGATACGCTTGGTCGTCATCGGCAATCCGCGCGTGACCTCATAAGCCAACAACTGGCTAATCTCGCGTAACAATTGGCGGAAGACCGCGGTGGACGTGTCTTTCTCACGCATAAGCGTCAGTTTGTGTTGAATGAGTGGGTGATCAACGACGTTCAGATGTTGTTCAGTCATGGGTTAGGTCTCCAATTTGTTCAAAATGTTCTGACGGGTCGCCTCGTCACAAAACGCGGCATTCGCCGAGGCTTTGGCGATATCCGTGAACACCGCTGCGTCCCAGCCAAACGTATTTGCAAGGTTCAGGTATTCATCGCGCATCGTCGTGTGGAAAAACGGAGGATCATCAGTAGACACAGTTACTTTCACACCAGCGCGGCGCAACATGTCGATTGGGTGGCTCTTCCAATCGGGGTACGCGCCAAGCGCTACGTTCGAGCCGGGGCAAATTTCCAAAACGATGCCCTTTTCTGCCAGTTCATCAACGAGCGCGGGATCCTCTGCCGCGCGCACGCCGTGGCCAACACGCTCGACACCCAAATCCTGAATCGCCTCGCGCACTTCTTGCGGACCACGCCATTCACCCGCATGTGTCGTCAGGCGTAGGCCCGCTTCGCGCGCCATATCAAAACTATACTTGAAGTCGCCCTGCGCGCCGATGTTCTCATCCCCGCCCATGCCGAAGCCTGTGATAAAATCACCTACAGTTTCTGCAGCACACAGCGCAGCCGTCTTCGCTTGCTCCGGTCCTTCATGGCGAATGCAGGTCACAATACCGCGCGACACAATACCGAAATCGCGTTCTGCTTCATCTGCTGCTTCCACCATCGCGGCAAGATATTCGCGCCACGCGCTCACATCGCCGCCACCGCAAAAATCGGGACTGACAAAACTCTCCATATAGATGACGCCATTGCTGGCCGCCTCTTCCAGAATGGCCAAGCCCAACCGTTTGAAATCTTCTGGTGTCTGCAAAACCGTTGTCGCAGCCTCATAGACGCGCAAGAACGGCACGAACCCCTCGAATGCGTAAGAGCCGTCGCTGTTGAAGACTTTCGACAGATCGACCTTCTTTTCCTGCGCGAGGCCACGAATGAACGCGGGCGGCGCGGCGCCCTCATAATGCGTGTGCAATTCGACTTTTGGCAAATCGAGGATCGCCGCCAGCTCTTCGCTCATCTCGCTCATAGAAAACTCCTTCCGGCGCCGCGCTCGGCGATCCCCAGATGTTCAGCAATCGAGGCCGCAACATCGCTAAATCCACAAATGCCTATTTCGCCCGAACCCGCACCATGCACAAGGACTGGCACCTGCTCGCGGGTGTGATCGGTTCCGACCCAACTGGGATCGTTCCCATGATCTGCAGTCAGAATGAGCAAATCGCCTTTGCGCAAACGCGGCAAGAATTGACCAAGCCAAACGTCAAAGCGTTCAAGCGCGGCACCGTAGCCCGCGACATCGCGGCGATGGCCATAGTTGGTGTCGAACTCGACCAAGTTGGCAAAGACAAAATCATCCGCGTCCGCGCTTTCTACCAAATCATTCAAAGCACTCATCAGATCAACATCCGCGCCCTTCACACTCGTATCAATCCCGCTCATCGAGAAGATATCACCAATCTTGCCAACGCCATGCACCTTGCCGCCCGCCGCTTGCACCCAATTTGTGAGCACAGGTTCAGGTGGCTTGATCGCGTAGTCCTTGCGGTACTGCGTGCGCTCGAAATCCGCGCGTTCAGTGCCTATGAAAGGTCGCGCAATCACGCGACCCACACGCATTTCATGCAACAGTGGCGCAACATCGGCGCACATTTGCATCAGGCTTTCGCGGCCAAACACTTCTTCATGCGCGGCAATCTGAAGAACGCTATCCGCAGAGGTGTAACAAATCGGCCAACCAGTTTTCAAATGTTCTTCGCCGAATTCATCAATCACCTTGATTCCATTGGAATGCGCATTGCACAGGATGCCATCGGTGCCAGCGGCCTTACAAAGTGCAGCGGTGATTTTATCAGGGAATGCAGGGACAGTTTCTGGAAAATAGGTCCATTCAAAGGGCACAGGCAAACCTGCGAGTTCCCAATGGCCAGAGGGCGTATCCTTGCCAATGGAGATCTCACGCGCGACACCCCAACGCGCATTCGGTTCAGCCGCCAAACCGGGTGTTGCGATATCTGTTGATAAACGAATTGCTGCACCTAACCCCAGCGCATCCATATGCGGCACATTCAGGCCAACCCGATCGATAATATGCCCCAGCGTGTTCGCACCTGTGTCTGGCAAATTACCATTAAAAAAGTCAGCGGCATCGGGCGCGCCACCGCAGCCTGCACTGTCGAGAACGATTAAAAAGGCGCGTGCCATTAGCTGATCACCTCATGCACCAGATCTTGTTTTGCGGGCGGATTTGACGCGAGTGTTATCGCGCGCCGTATTGCCTGCGCTGCGCGATCTGCCTGGCCCTCACGTGCTGCATGAATGCGTGCCAAGGGTTGGCCTTTGACGATGAAGGCCCCGAGCGTGACCACATCCGACAGGCCAACAGCGGGATCAATCAAATCACTTTCGACCTGCCGTCCGCCCCCTAATGCAACCACCGCAAGTCCCAAGGCCTCACCTTCTATTGCGCTCACGTATCCGCCCTCAAGCGATGTCACTTCGCGAATAACAGGTGCTTCGGGCAAGTAGCGCTGCGGGTTGTCAACAAAGCCCAAAGGTCCGCCCATCGCAACAATCATCTTGCCAAACCGCTCGGCAGCCGCCCCGCTTACAATGACATTACTCAAGGCTTCGCGCGCTGCATCTTCGCTCGTGAACACACCGCCGCTGAACAGCAATTGCGCCCCAAGTGCGAGCGTAAGCTCATAGAGCGGACCGCGTTCTGATCCGCGCAAAACTTTCATCACTTCTGCGACTTCCAAGGCGTTGCCAAGCGCAGGCGCAAGTGGCGCATTCATGTCTGTAATCAGAGCCGTGGTCGGGCATCCCGCAAGGTTCGCGGTCTGCACCAAAGCCTGCGCCAGCGCGCGCGCCTCATCCGCGCTTTTCATGAACGCACCAGAGCCGACTTTCACGTCCAAGACCAATCCATCTAATCCCGCCGCCAACTTTTTTGACAAGATTGAAGCCGTGATCAGATCAAGGCTTTCCACCGTCGCCGTCACATCACGCACCGCATAAAGTCGCTTGTCCGCAGGCGCGATATCCGCGCTTGCGCTTACGATTGCACAGCCCGCTTGATCAACGATGCGCTTGAATTGCGCTTCATCAACGGACGTGGAAACCCCAGAGATACTCTCCATCTTATCAAGCGTGCCGCCCGTATGCCCAAGGCCACGACCCGAAATCATCGGCACATAGGCCCCGCACGCCGCTAATGCGGGCGCGAGAACTAGCGAAACGCAATCGCCGACGCCACCTGTTGAGTGCTTATCGAGCACTGGGCCATCTACATCCCAACTCAAAGTCTTACCGCTCGCCTGCATCGCAAGGGTCAGTGCCGCGCGTCCATCCTGACCTAAGCCTTGCAAACACACAGCCATAGCAAAGGCACCCGCTTGTGCATCGCTTACTGAATAATCCGCCAGACCTCGCGCGAACCACGTCAAAGCGTCTGGCTCAATCGTCTCACCCCGCCTGAGCGCTGCAATGATCGCACGCGCGTCCATTTAGGCACCGTCCATAAAGCTGGCATCAAACGCGCCGGGCAGCAGTTCTGCCACAGTCATTTGTTTCTCGATTCCATCCGTCGTTGCGAGCGTCACGATCACGTCACCCTTCGCAAATTCCGCGATCTTCTGACGGCACCCACCACAGGGCGGCACAGGCGCAGGGCTCTGCGCGATCACATAGATTTCTGCGATCTCTCGCTCGCCCGCCGCGCACATCGCGGCGATTGCGCCCGCCTCTGCGCACGTGCCCTCAGGATAAGCGACATTTTCAACATTGCAGCCATGGAACACCGTTCCAGCACCGGTGCGAATGGCGGCACCCACTTTGAAATTTGAATAAGGGGCATGGGCATTCTCTCGCACTTCGGCGGCTGCGGTTTTCAAGCTCATTTCGGATCTCCAACCCAAGTTTTAAACGCTCCAGGCAAGGACACTTCAAGCAGTTCCAAATCTTCCGAAGCATCCGAATAACGCGTCATCATAGAGGGCGGCGTCACAAATGCGTCGCCCGCTTGGAGCTGATGGGGATCACGTCCTTCACCTTCCAGCGTCATCGTACCGTCCATGACGAACGTGAAGTGAATGTCGCTGTCATGCGCTGCCCATTTAGGCGCGCCACTGCCACGTTTCACCACATGAACCCCTGCCACATCGCGCGCATTTTGAGCGATAAGGGTATCTCGACTGACAAAACCGCTCAGACGGAAATCACGCCACTCCGCTTCATCCGCTTTGTGGTGCACGAACTTTTGCCCTTGGAATTCCCGCTCAGGGTTAAACGTTGCATTTGGCAGCGCCATTTCATGATCAATCGTTGTCACATGCTCTGCGGGCACGCCAATCTCGATCACTTCGATGTTGTCAGATGCAAACAGGACGCGGTGGCGAATTTCAGGGGGCTGGATCACGCAATTTCCCGCGTGCAGGCGGAACGGCTCACCCTGATCTTCGTAGACCAGATCGACCCAACCACGATAACAGAAAATTAACTGAAACCCGACAGTGTGATAATGCACCATGTCCGGGACAGGACCGCCGTCAGGAATACGAATATGCGACGCAATGATAGAACCGCCCAGACGATCAGGGATCAAATCGCGGTAGTGCATACCAGCGCGCCCGACCACCCAAGGGGCCTGATCCGCAAGGCGACGCACAACAAAGGAATGCAGCGTTTGCGGCAAAACCAAAGGTTCATGCATTTCAGTGATCTCGACCTGCGTCCCACCGGGCGCAATTTGCGTGCCGATGCCACCCATTTCATCGGGCATGGAGCAACGCAACCTCAGCTTTACTGGCGCAGCATCGCTCCCTTGATCCAGTCGCAAAGACACGCCATGACCCGAAAATACGGCGACCTGAGGATCATCAGCAGGATAGATCATATCCATCTGGAACCCGATTTCTTTAGTAAAAAACGCGATATCCGCACGAATATCACTCGTTGGGCCGCAAACTTCAGCTTTGATATCGCTCATCGTTCTTCCTTTGGTGGGCGAGTCTGTCTCTCGCGCATCCCTTAGAGTGTCAACGCACCCACCTATTTGCAAGATATCAAGAAGACTGTATCAAACTCACTTAATGTTTCTCTTCAAAGCAACATAGTTTAACATCAAACTAACTCACGCGTGACGCAAGTAAGGGGCCAAAATGACCGATAACAAAGCTGATCTGGAAAAAGAAGCAGAGCTCGCCAAAGAAGCAGTGCGCAAAGCGGCGCTTGATTATCACGAATTCCCAAAGCCCGGAAAACTCGAAATTCGCGCGACCAAGCCTTTGGCAAACGGCCGCGACCTAGCGCGCGCCTATTCCCCCGGTGTGGCCGAAGCCTGCATCGAAATTAGCAAAAATCCTGCAGATGCTTCTCGCTACACAGCGCGCGGAAATTTAGTCGCTGTGATCACCAATGGTACTGCTGTGTTGGGTCTTGGCAATATTGGCGCACTCGCGTCTAAACCCGTGATGGAG
>Ga0206130_10004214_pt1 | contig 17941 bp, 21 predicted proteins | sample Helgoland_Spring_9_FD_148637 | JGI IMG/M metagenome (GOLD analysis project Ga0206130, IMG submission 148637) | Pelagic subsurface seawater microbial communities from Kabeltonne, Helgoland, North Sea - Helgoland_Spring_Bloom_20160512_1 | ecosystem: Environmental > Aquatic > Marine > Epipelagic ... | reverse complement strand
TTTTCTTGGCTTGTTTAACGTGCTTCGCGTGATGATACAAATCTAGTTTGATATCACCTCAATAAATCAAGAAAAGGTGAATTGCAGACAGGCTGCCGGTAAAGTAGACATACCGTCGCGGAGGGCCGTTGCTCAGGAGATATAATGATAAATAAATTTAGAAATGGTCTGGGGCGTCGTCAGTTTTTAGCGGCGAGTGTGGGTTTTCTGGCGACGCCAGCGTTGTCACAGACCACACAAGCGCCTGACGCTGCAGAAACTGTGGAACTTGAGGGGGAAATTTCAAGCGCAGTACAGCGCAATATTTCCAGTTTCAGGTCGTATGAATGGCAACCCTATTTCAAGAATTTGAAAAATGGCGCGATTTTGGTCGATATTACTTCGCGGGCTCTACATCACTGGTCTGGTGACGGTATGAGCTATCAGCTTTATCCCACCAGTGTGCCGTTGACGGAAACGCTGACACGGCGCGGACGCACCCGTATCACCCGGCTGGTAGAAGGGCCGAGTTGGCGACCGACGCCGTCAATGAAGCTTCGCAACCCAGAGTGGCCAGATCATGTTCCGCCAGGGCCGGATAATCCGCTTGGGACGCATGCTTTGTATCTCAGCTGGAAATATTACCGGATACATGGCACGCATGATACGCGTAAGATTGGCCGCCGTTCGTCAAAGGTTGTATCGGGTTATATAATCACCACATCGCGGACTTATTTTCCCGGGTCAAAGTGGGTACTCAGGTACTGCTGATTTAACTTGATTAAAAGCCTTGCAATGGCAACATATCAGAGATCCGCTCGTTCGGATAAGGCTTAAGCTTTTTATTTTAATAGTACAATATTGGGTGTTTCTCTCATATTTGTTTGACAATAGAGAGAGCAATTTCAGGAGAAAAAAATGAAGAAAACTGTTCTTGCTGCTGTATTAATCGCCGCGGCTTCAACGGCCTCTGCAGGCGGAATGATGGAGCCTGTTATGGAAGCTCCAGTAATTATGGAAGAAGCTGCGGCAGGATCCTCGTCGGGTATGTTGATGCCGCTGTTGTTGCTTGCCATTGTTGTTGCCGTTGCAGGGTGAGCACCAAGCCGTAGAGGCTTTAGTTTAGAACTTGAGTTCAAGGCGGTCGCTTCATATCAAGCGGCCGTTTTCATTTTGTGTCTGGCTTTTGTGAACAGACGGGTGTTTTTCCCACACAGTGGTTGATATAGCGGTCTGGCAGAGGCATATCACGGACACAAATGGGACAGCTTATTTCAAATAACGGCCGGGTCTCTATTCAGGGTGTGTCTCTGGTGAAATCCGGGCATGCTATCCTGAATGAGATAACCTTGGATCTGAGCACACCGCGTATCGGTTTTGTCGGCCGTAACGGGTCAGGAAAATCGACGCTCGCGCGTGTTGTATGCGGGTTGATCAAACCAGACCAGGGACGGGTGCTTGTGGATGACATTGATATTTTCAAAAACCGGCGCAAAGCTTTATCTAAAATAGGTATCTTGTTTCAAAATCCTGATCATCAAATCATCTTTCCGACGGTGCTGGAAGAGATGTCGTTTGGGCTTACCCAACAAGGGTATTCCAAAGACGCAGTGCGCCAGATGGTCGCAGAAGCATTGGCCCAGTTTGGAAAAGCGGCCTGGAGCAACCGCTCAATCAGCACCTTGTCGCAGGGCCAGAGGCATTTGGTTTGCCTGATGTCCGTTTTGGCCATGCAACCAGCGGTCATCGTTCTTGATGAGCCTTTCACCGGTCTTGACCGACCGATCACCCGGCAGTTGACACAGATATTGGAAGATATCGACCAAACTATCTTACATATCTCCCATGACTTGGAGGCTCTGTGCACTTATGATCGCGTGATCTGGCTTGAGCGCGGAACAGTCCAGATGGACGGTGCGCCTCAGGCGGTTTTGCCAGCTTATAGCGCCGCAATGGATGCGATCGGAGGGCAGGATGTTTTCGCTGACATCACCGGTTAAATCACCCTATCATAACGTACCACCTGGTCCGAAGTTTTTTCTGTTGATGGTTGCCAGTATTACGTTGTTTCTAATTGGAAACATATATTTGCAAGCCGCAGCACTGGCGTTTGTCCTGGGTCTGTATTTATTGCCGGGCGGGACGTTTTTCAAAGAGGGCCTGCGCATGCTTTGGCCGCTGTGGCCTTTTGTTGGGATTGTTTTTTTATGGCATGCTTTCACACATGACATCCTGCCGGGATTGATTATTATCCTGCGTATGATTAGCGCTGTGGCCCTGGCCAATCTTGTGACAATGACCAGCCAGCTGGACGAGGTCATCGCTTTGGTGACACGCGTGGTAACGCCGTTTCGCCGGTTTGGATTGCGGCCCCAAATTTTGGCCTTGTCGATTGCGATGTTCATTCGGTTTCTTCCGGTCTTGATAGAAAAAGGCGGTCTGTTGGTTCAAAGCTGGCGTAGCCGCAGCACCCGGCCTGCGGGATGGCGGGTGGTTGTGCCCTTGGCACTTTTGGCTTTAGACGATGCTGATACGGTGGCTGAGGCCCTAAGGGCCCGCGGTGGAATCGAGCCAGACAAGATTTGAAAGGTCTTTCATTATGGAAAAAAATATAGTCATTATTGCACTTTTTGCAGCCTTGATTGCTGCTCTGGGGCTGGTGCCTAAATTTACGTTGGCTTCGGGCATTCCTATCACCGCACAAAGCATGGGGATTATGCTCTGTGGCACGGTGCTTGGATCCAGACGCGGGGCGAAGGCTGTCTTGCTGTTTCTTTTGCTCGTGGCCATCGGTTTGCCGTTGTTGGCCGGCGGTCGCGGTGGTTTGGGTGTGTTTGGCACACCATGGGCGGGATTTTTGTTCGGTTTCCCATTTGCGGCTTTTGCGGCCGGTCTGATCATGGAGCGCTGGCGCTCGGATAATATTCCTCTGGTGGCAGGGTGTGCGGCGGCGGGTGGTGGCATCGGTGCGCTCTATTTGATTGCGGTGCCTTATTATATGATGGCGACCTCGTCCGGTCTGGACCAAGCGCTGTTCACTGCGATGCTGCCGTTCATGCCAGGCGATATCCTAAAGGCAATTTTGGCGGGTTATATTACAGCTGGTTTGGCCAAAGCGCGGCCTGACAGCCTGTTGTCTCGGGCTTAACCCATTGAAACAGCGTTTACTCTGCTCGTAATAACAAGGCCGTGCCCAGACCTCCGGCTGCGGCAATTGCAGCTATTCCAATACCGCCGTTGTTGCGTAGGTCATGAAACAGCCGTACCGCAAGGATCGCACCAGAGGCGGCAATGGGATGGCCGCGCGCCAGAGCGCCGCCGTGGCGGTTGACGAGGTCGGGGTCCAGACCCGCGCCTTGGATGCAGGCCAGAGCCTGCACGGCGAAAGCCTCCATGATTTCGATATGGGTCAGTTTAGCGGTATTGAGTTGATGACGGTCTAAAACGTTCTCGATTGCCCTTATCGGTGCGAGGCCGGGAAGGTACGGGTCGCCACCGGTGCTGACACCGCCCAAAAGCTGTACGGCATGTTGCGTTTCAGGGTGTCTCGCGGTCAGGACGCAAAACGCTGCAGCGTCAGCAGCCACAGCTGTATTTGCGTGAGTGACGTTGCCATGGATAGCTTTCGCCCGCGCGCAAAGCTGGGTATTCAGTTGGCGGCTATAGGCGTCATGTTTGGCTAAATCTGTGTCAATTTGGCATATTTCAGACGCAAGATATGCGCGGCTGGCCAAGGCTTTGGCGTGGCTGCCGATTGCCCAATTGTCCTGTTGGTGTCGATCTATGGCGCAGTGCTTTGCCAAATCATCCGCAGCTTTGGCCATGTCGGGGTCGCGGTCGGGCCACGGGGTAAAGGGGGCCTGATCATAGGCGGTCTGAGTGCCATCTGGGTTGCGGTGGGCGCGGTAGGGACGGCGCGAATAACTCTCTACTCCGCCAGCGATCACCACTTCCGCCTGACCTGCCGAAATTAATGCCTGGCCCAGCAGCAGCGCGTCCAGCCCGCTGCAGCATTGCCGGTCAATGGTCAGGCCCGCGACTTGGTCCGGCAGACCGGCCGCCAATACCAGTACCCGCGCCGGATTACCGCCCGCGCCCAGCGCATTGCCACAGATTACCTCGTCGATCTGATGATTGGTTAGTTTCGCGTCGTTTATCACGGCTTGCAGTACTGGCGACGCCAACTGATGCGGGGCCAGATGCGCCAAGACCCCGCCTCGTGGGGCTACGATGCTGCGGCGCGCGGCGCTTATATAGACTGGGCGGGTCATGTCGTGGTGCCGAGTTGAGCGGCCAGCGCTTGCAGATCAGTTTTGCCTGATGCCAGACGCGGCCAGCTGTCGACGGTGATAAAACTTCTTGGTTTGGCGTGCATCGGCAGGTCTCGGCTCAGGGCTTTGAGTTGGTCTGTGCTGTAGTGTTGTCCCGTCGTGACCAGAACCGCCTTATTGCCCAGTTGAGGATCGCGCTGCTGCAATACCGCGACAGGGTCCACTCCGCGGGCCTGAAACCAGCTTTCAATCTGTTCGGGAAAGATGTTTTGATCTGCGACTGTGAACATGCGCGAGCGGCGCCCAGTGAGAAAAAGAAAACCCGCTTGATCAATCTGACCCACTTCTCCCACGCTGATCCACTCGGGCGTGTGGCTTGCTGCAGGCGCGCTGTTGTCACAATATCCCGCGAACAGATAGGGGCTGCGCACCCAAAGTTCGCCCTGCATGTTGCGGGCCAGTGGCGCCCCGTCAAATCCGCGGACTGATATTTCCACATCGGGATAGGCCCGACCGACTGACCCTGCGGGTGTCTGGCTGTCTGACAGACTGATAAAGCTTGTTTCAGCGGCGCCATAAAACTCTAAAATCTCTGCATTCGGGCACAGTCGCTCTGCGAGGTTTCTGGTCGCAGGATCAAGGGACGCGCCGCCAATGATCACCTTGCGCAGGCTGGGCAACGGGCGTGCAGCATAGGTGTGTAATTGCCGCAATTGTGTCGGGGTGGCATAGAGTATACTCGCATCTTTTTTCTCTATTTGAATGGCTTGACGGTCGGGTCTGAGATCGCTGAGCAGTAGCAGATCGGCACCGAGATACAGTCCCTCAAGGCAGCTATACAGGGCCAACGAATGCGACAAGGCCCCCAGTACCGCATAGCTATCTTGTCGCGTAATGCCCCAAAGTCCAGCATTGATACGAAAACTTTTCGTCCATGAGGCATGGCTGCGGCGCATCCGTTTGGGTCGGCCTGAACTGCCCGAAGATAGACATTGAAAAAAGCCAGCTGAACCGCTCTCGCTTAGGGTCTCTCGGATGAGGTCCTTATGCGGTGTTGGGCCAGAAATGCAAAATTCGCTCTGACCAAGAAAGGCGGCTGCGGCCAGTGTCAGGCAGGCGGTGGCCGTTTGGGCTGGGATGAGCACAACATTCGCCTGCGATATGGGATCGGGGCGCGATACCGGTCCGTTCGGTCCGGTTACGACACTGTGTGAATTCCAGACAAACTGCTCCATATTTGGGGCTATGCCACAGACAGGGCGATCAGTCCAACCAGCCTCGCAGGTTTTCTTCGATAACTGCAGACAGCGCTTTGATATGGGGCGCGTCATCGTTGAGGCAGGGAATATAGGTGAAATGCTCGCCGCCTGCCTCTTCAAAGCTCTCTTTGATTTCCTCGTTAATCTCTTCCAATGTTTCGATACAATCGGCGGAAAAGGCTGGTGCAATCACGGCTATATTGGTTTTTGCCTCTTCTTCGGCCAGCCGAGCCACCTCTTTGACCGTATAGGGTTGCAGCCAATCTTCGGGGCCGAATTTGGATTGGAAGGTGGTGATGATCTGGCTGTCATCCCAGCCCAGACGTTCTTTTAGCAGCCGCGTGGTTTTCTGGCATTGGCAATGATAAGGATCGCCCTCCGTCAGATATCGCTGCGGCACCCCGTGATAAGAGCAAACCAACAGATCGGGGGTTTTTTCAGCTGCGGCATAGGCCCGCTCGACCGATTGGGCCAGGGCATCAATATACAGCGGATGGTCGAAATAAGGCGCCACAGTACGCGCAGCCGGTTGCCATTTTGCCGCCATCAGAATGCGGAAAAACTGATCGTTCGCAGTGGCCACGGTAGGGCCCGCATATTGCGGATACAGCGGGAAAAACAGGATTTTCCGACAGCCTGCCTCAATCATCGCCTCGACCTTGGATTTTGTGGATGGATTGCCATAGCGCATGCAGAAATCAACCAATACCTGATCGCCATACCGCGCCTGCATAGCGTCTTTGATCTTATGGGTTTGATCTTTAGTGATTGTCATCAGCGGGCTTTCATCTGCCTCTTCGTTCCAGATCGTTCGGTACGCCGCGCCTGATGAAAACGGCCGCTTGGTCAAAATAATCAGCTGCAGAAGCGGTTGCCACAGCCAGGGTGAGTAATCAATCACCCGCCGGTCGGACAAAAACTCGCCAAGATATCGCCGCATCGACCAATAATCCGTGTTGTCAGGTGTGCCGAGGTTGGTCAGCAAAATACCTACCTTTTCAGGGGGAAAGCCGGGGTGGTCTGCCGGAGCATGCATGGGGCAGGTGGCAGGTGTGCTGGCGTCAAACATGATAAAATCCGATTGCTATGCTGCTTACTACGCACATAAGCGATTCCCGGCCCGGGTCAATCTTTCAGCGGGTTTTCTTGAGTTTTAAGTGCTGCAGACAGCCGGGTGACCGCTGATCCGGGGCGCAGAGGTTTTGGCTGAGAAGGGTCAGGTGCCCACCCCGTTAGGTAAATCATCTCAAACGTCGCCGCGATTGTTCCGTCATCTCTGCGATGGCGGGCATTATAAATTTCTTCTGTGCGTCGCAAAACTGCCGCTTTGGTCGGGTGGCGCAGCCGGTTGGCCAGTGCGTTGTTTTCCCCCATTGCCCGCAGCTCGTGCATCAGGTGGCGTGCAGAGCGATAGGTTACCGTCAACCGCGCGCTGTCGGCCACGGGCAAAGCAAATCCGGCCCGTTGCAGCAGGCCGCCAAGGTCGCGAATTTCTGCCATTGGCGCAATGCGCGGCGACAGCCCACCTGTGATCTCAATCTCGGCCTCTGCAAGGGCTGCTCTGAGTTCGATGAGTGTTTGACCACCAAAACATGCTGCCAGAAACAAGCCGTCGGGTTGCAGCGCCCTCCGGCACTGAATGAGCTGACCCACCAAATCATTGGCCCAGTGCAGCGCCATTGCATGGATCACCAGATCACAACTGTTTGGTGTGACTTCCAGAGTATCTTGATCAGGAAAAATCTCAGCCTCGGGAAACGCCGTTTGCCATATAACCGGAAATCCGCTCACAATCGCTGGTTGGCGAAAGGTTCTGTTAACCATGCTCAGGCGATCCTGCAGCTCGGCAATTGCTTGCCGGTGCAAAAACAGGGCCTCTGGTTGGTGACGTTGGCGGTTGCGGTTTAACGCGTCGTAATCGGTCAGAGCAGTCATAGGGGGATGTTAGAATGGGCTGGGGGAAACTTCAAACTGCGTTGGATATTATTTATCCACCGCGCTGTGTTGCCTGCGGCGGCCATGTAGAAAGTGACTATGGGCTGTGTGGGACCTGTTGGCGTCAGGTCCACTTTATGCGGGGGACGGGGTGTTGGACATGCGGGCTGTCGCTGCCAGGCTATCTTGATGCTTCTGAGCAGGTGATCTGCGATTCGTGTTTGTCGCTTGGCCCGCCGTGGCGTCGCGGGGTCGCGGCGCTGGCCTATGACGAGACGGGGCGGTCGTTGGTACTGGCACTGAAACACGGCGACCGCCATGATATCGTGCGCCCCGCCGCAGATTGGATGGCGCAGGTAAGCCGGGTCTTAGTACAGCCCAATATGTTGGTGGCGCCGGTGCCCTTACATTGGACACGGCTTTTCCGCCGGCGCTATAATCAGGCGGCTTTGTTAAGTGCGGCTTTGGCCAAGCGGCTGGACCTGTCGCATTGTGCCGATTTGTTGATCCGCAGTTCGCGGACGCAGTCGCTTGAGGGATGTAGCACTGACCAGCGTTTTACCATTGTGGGGTCGGCTATGACGCGCAATCCGCGGTATCAACACCGGTGGCTTGACCGACCAATTTTGTTGGTGGACGATGTAATGACTTCGGGTGCGACACTTACGGCAGCGACTAAAGCCTTGCAAAAAAGCGGAAATTATGACGTTTATACCTCCGTTCTGGCGCGTGTTCAAAAGCAGATTTAGCATTTTGAAAAAATTGTTTACGAAAGGTTCAACTATATGCATCCGATTGAAATTTATACTTCTTCCACTTGTGGGTATTGTTTTGCTGCCAAGCGGTTACTTAATCAAAAAGGCGTGTCTTATGCAGAGATAAACATCCAGATGGAGCCTGAGCGTCGGGCCGAGATGATCACGCGCGCCGCAGGACAAAGCAGTGTGCCACAAATTTTCATCGGAACGCAACATATCGGCGGTTGCGACCAGCTTTTCAATTTAGAGCGTTCAGGCAAGCTCGACGCTATGCTGGCCGCTTAATGGCGTTGGTGTGATGCGGGCCGCTTTGTTGCAATTGACCTCTGGCGATGAACCCAAAAGCAATCTGGTCTGCACGTTGAACAAGGTCCGTGAGGCTGCTGCTGCGGGTGCTGGCTTTGTATTGACCCCAGAGGTGACCAATTGTGTCTCAACCAGCCGACGCCAACAACAGGCAGTGTTGCAACATGAGGCGCAAGATGCCACGCTTGCGGCCCTTTGTGATCTTGCAGACGAGTTGGGCATCTGGCTGCTGATCGGGTCACTGGCTTTGAAAACCGATGCGGCCGACGGGCGCTTTGCCAACCGGTCATTTCTGGTTGCCCCCGACGGATCTGTCCACGCGCGCTATGATAAAATCCATATGTTTGACGTCGATGTCTCAGCCGAAGAAACCTATCGTGAGTCTGATGGCTATCTGCCAGGCGACCGGGCTGTCACAGCCAAAACACCGTTTGGGACGCTGGGCATGACAATCTGTTACGATCTGCGGTTTCCCTATCTTTATCGATCATTGGCCTTGGCGGGTGCGGATATTTTAACCGTCCCGTCGGCTTTTTCACCGGTAACGGGTGTTGCGCATTGGTCTGCGTTGTTGCAGGCACGGGCCATCGAAACCGGCTGCTATGTCTTGGCGCCTGCCCAATTCGGTACGCATCCTGCCAAGTCTGGAAAGCCGCGCAAAACCTTTGGGCATAGTATGGCGATATCACCCTGGGGTGAAATTTTATGTGACGCGGGCCAAGAATACTCTATAGTCTGGGTCGATCTCGATCTTGGTCAGGTCTCCCAGGCGCGGCGCAGAATCCCGTCATTGTGCCACAGCCGTCGATTTGAAGGTCCGTGATGATAGATGAAGCGCAAGTGTTAGCCGTAACGTTATTTAGTGAAATTCTCACAGCCGATCAGCTGTTGCGCAACCGGCTCTCGCGGATTTTGCCCAACGGTATGGAAATCTCGCATTTCTCGGTGTTGAATCATCTTGGTCGCTTTGGGCAGGAACGCACGCCGGCTAATTTGGCAAAAAGCTTTCATGTGACGCGGGGGGCGATGACCAATACCCTCAACAAGTTGGAAATTTCAGGCTATGTCCATGTGCGCCCCGACTGGGATGATGCCCGTAGCAAGCTGGTTGCAATCAGCCCTGCGGGTATTTTAGCCCGTGATCAGGCCCTGGCCGCCATTACGCCGATGATTGATGATCTGGTGCGTGATATGGGCAGTGATAAGGTCCGGGCGGCCCTGCCGATTTTGCGTGAGCTTAGGCTGCGGTTGGAGCACGACAGTTAACCCCTGCGGCTTGCTTTCTCAGGCTTTGACGCTGGCCGTGACATAGTTGACGCTTAGATCACGATCTGACAAGCGCCATTGCCAAGTGATCGGATTGAACACAAATCCCTTGCGATCAACAGCCTCAAGCCCGGCGGTTTCGATCAGCGAGAACAATTCCTCTGGTGTGATGAATTTGTTCCATTCATGTGTGCCTTTGGGTAACCAGCGCATTACATATTCCGCGCCCACGATTGCCATTGCAAAACTCTTGGCGTTACGGTTAATCGTGGAACAGATCATTAACCCCCCAGATTTAAGCAGTCGCTGACAAGCTGTCAGATATTCAAGCGGTCCCTCGACATGTTCGACCACCTCCATGTTGAGGACCACGTCGAATTCTGCGCCCTCATCAACCAGCGCCTCGGCGGTGGCGTGGCGGTAGTTTATGGTCAGACCTGATTGCGCAGCGTGGGCGGCGGCCACAGGGATGTTGCGACCGGCAGCATCGACCCCGATTACCGTCGCACCCAGCCGCGCCATCGGCTCGCATAGCAAACCGCCGCCGCAGCCGATATCGAGAATCTGCAAGCCTGAAAATGGCAAATCACGGGTCAAGTCCCGGTCAAATTCTGCCGCAATCTGTTGGGTGATATAGTCCAGACGGCAGGGATTCAGCATATGAAGAGGCTTGAATTTGCCGTTTGGATCCCACCATTCATCGGCCATCGCCTGAAACTTAGCGATTTCCGCTGGATCAACGGTGCTTTGAGACGCTTGCATTTTTTTCTCCGTATGGTCTTTTGTGTCTGCTATCACATATAGAGCATTTATGGATAAGTTTTCAGGCCAAAAGAGCGCAGTGCAATATCTCTATCCCCCGCTTGATCCGTTTGACCAGCGGATTATCGAGGTTGGTGATGGGCATAGCCTCTATGTAGAACAATGTGGCAACCCGCAAGGTGTGCCGGTGATCGTCTTGCATGGTGGCCCCGGCGGGGGCTGCAGCCCGGCGATGCGGCGTTATTTTGACCCACAATATTACCGAATTATTTTGTTTGATCAGCGCGGATGTGGCCGGTCGCGGCCGAAATCTTCTGTCGAGCACAATACTACGTGGCATCTGGTGGCGGATATTGAGCGGATCAGGACTGAGTTTGAAATCGACAGCTGGGTGGTTTTTGGTGGCAGCTGGGGGGCAACGCTGGCGTTGATCTATGCCCAGACACATCCGACGTCAGTGACTTTTTTGGCGTTGCGCGGGGTGTTTTTGATGACCCGGGTCGAGCTTGATTGGTTTTATGGCGGTGGCGCGGGGCAATTCTGGCCCGATATCTGGAAGACCTTTGTCGATCTTATTCCGCTGGAAGAGCGTGATGACTTGATACTTGCCTATCAAAAGCGGCTGTTTTGCGGAGATATGGCGGTTGAACATCGGTATGCGCAGGCTTGGGCCTCTTGGGAAAACTCGCTGGCCTCGGTGCATTATCACGGTGGTGGCAGTGCCCCGGGCGATTATGCACGGGCCTTTGCGCGCATTGAAAACCATTACTTCAGCAATGATGGATTTCTCGAGTTTGATGGACAGATTTTGGCACATATGGACCGCATCGCTCATATCCCGGGTGTCATCGTACAAGGCCGATATGATATGATTTGTCCGCCGCAACGGGCATGGGAGCTGTCACAAAATTGGCCTGCGGGTGAACTGCAGATTATTCGAAATGCCGGTCACGCCCTGTCGGAACCTGGCATTAGTGAAGCTTTGGTGCGCGCGATGGATCGGTTTGCGGCACGTTAAAACGGTGGGCTTGTATTGATCCTAACGCCAAGCTCTGGCCTTATGGTCTGGCATCCGAATCGCGATGCGCTGGGAGAGTGTCTATGAGCCTTTTGGATCGGCGCCGACTTTTGACGTCTGGAGCAGCCGCGGCAGTGTTTGCTGCCAGTGGTGTCCCTGGGCTAGCCTTGCCAAAGCGCGGTGGCTTGTTGCGGGCCGGATTGTCTGGGGGATCGCCCACCGACACTTGGGACGGGCGCACCCATCGCGGCTTGTTTATGATTGCAGCCGCCCAGGGCGCGGTCTTTGACACCCTGACCGAGGTGGCCCCCGATGGCAGTCTGCGCGGTGAATTGGCGACCCGGTGGCAAGCTGGTGCGGACGCGCGGGTCTGGACTTTGGATTTGCGGCGCGATGTGGTGTTTCACAATGGCAAGTTGTTCAGTGCTGAAGATGTGATTGCCTCGCTGCGTTTACACCTTGATCCAAAAGTGGCCTCGCCGGCGCGGGCTTTGGTGGCGATGATTACAGAGATGCGCGCAACCAAGTTGCATCAAGTACGGTTCAAGCTGGCGCGGGGCAATGCGGATTTCCCCTATTTGCTGGCCGATTATCATTTGCTGATGTATCCGGCTGGCCAAATTGCGCAGGCGATGGCCGAGGGTATTGGCACCGGACTTTACAGGGTTGAATGTTTCAAGCCGGGGCAGCGTTTTATCGGCCGGCGGGTGCAAAACCATTACCGTGAGGGTCAGGCAGGGTGGTTTGACGAGGTTGATTTTACCGCCCTTGAGAGCCTTGCCGCGCGACGCACCGCTCTTCAGGAGCGCCGTATTGATGTCGCCGATCATCTCAGTGATGCCGGTCCGGAAAACGACACTATCCAGATAAAGCGTGTCACTGGAAACCAGCATCTGGCGCTGTCGGTTCCGGTGCAACTGGACAGTGCCACCGGCGGACATCTGGCACGTGCACTGAAACACGGGATTGACCGTCAATTCGTGCTGGATGCAATGTTTGACGGATTTGGGCGCCTTGCATCCGACAGCCCGATTGGTCCCGCCAATCGCTATTATCACAGTGCGCTCATGCCCCTGCAGTTTGATACAGATCGGGCCCGGTATCATTTGAAAAAAGCAAAAATGGACCAAGCATCTTTGGCCATTATTCTGTCTGATAAATCGCCTTTATTCACCGCTGCAGCGGGTGATGTTTTCCGGAAACTGGCATCGAACATTGGGTTGGATTTACAACATATGCGGGGCGTAGCGCATAATAAGATGGCTGATTTGAGCCTGTCGCTCTGCTATGGACGCGTGACCGAAGACTGGATGTTCAGCGCCGGTTCACCCGCAGGCCCTGTGGGGGTTTCAGGCGCCTGCCATCAGCGGCGGTTTGTGCAGTTGCAAACGGCTGCCCGCTCGGAAATGGACAGCGCGAAACGGGCGGACTACTATGCCGAAATGCAACTGATTGCCCGCAATGACGGGACTATGATCGCTCCGGTTTTTGTTGATTTCAGCCATGCAGTGCACAGACGTCTTGCAAGCCCCGAGCGCATCGGCAATCTATGGCCGTTGGATAACGCCCGTCTGGCCGAGCGCTGGTGGATGGCGTGACTAAAACGTCCTTTAAACACCGTCATAAATTGTCGGCCACAAGCGGGTTCACCTCTATACGGTTGGATAAATTATCGGAAATTCTGGCCCTGTAAACGGCGCTCCATCTTCGTAGTTAAGGTCGGGAAATGCCGGTGAAGGTGTCCCGCGTCTTTGTATAAAAACGGCATCATCGCCGACCCAGCGCAACGAAATCACCCGGCGGCGCGATGTCGAGGTATTTGCCGGTGCGCCGTGCAAAGTGCGAAAGTTAAAGGCAACCGCATCTCCCGGCTCCATTTCCCAACCGAGGATATCAAGATCTTGCCGCCTTGCATCTATGTCTGGTATGGATTCTGAGGTATCCCCCTCAAATAGATCCGATCCATCAAAGCGCTTGGGTTTGAACGACTTACCCCAAAGATGAGAGCCGGAAATATATTCGATCGTGCGGTCGCGGGAAATGGGATCTAGCGGGATCCAGAAGCTGACGTTTTGCGCACCATCCACAAGATAATAGGGTTGATCCTGATGCCATGGGGTGACAATCGAGTTTCCTGGCTCTTTTACCAAAATATGGTCATGGAAAATGCGTGCTGTTTCAGATGACATCAACTGCGCGGCAATCTTGGCTAATGGGGATTTCTTGACAAGATTGCGGTATCCATCGAATTGATTCCAAACAACATAATCTTGGAAAAAAGGGGCAGTGCCATCCTCGGGCCGGTAAGTCCGCTCGCGCCAGCTTGGGGTCGCTATATTTTGCTCAATGGCTTGCCGTGCCTCATCAATATGGTCATTCAACACCCCTTTAAGCAAAACAGCGCCTTGGGCGCGAAAATCTGAAATCTGTGTTTGTGTTACCATTTGCCTGTCCTTTACCCCATCCCATTGCTCTGCGCTGGCGTGCTCATATTCAAATCCGACAGATCGATCCTAGTCCATTGCAGGACTTGCGTCTATTGGCTGTTGTGTTCGCACAGCATGTGGTGTGATTTGATAGCAGCTTCGTCAAAAGTTAGCCCATGCAAAGCGGCCCTAATGCAGAAGTATCACTAGACACTGGGACAGAGCCTCTCGCTTTGGGCGATATGCTGCGGTATGAGAAGTGCATGTCAAAGATTGAATCGCTCTTCGCAACCCGCCTTTATCGTGCGCCCTTGGTCGAATTCGGCAAACCGCCTGCCGCATCCGAGCTTGAGTCCGCTTGTCTCTCCATTGCCTATGATGATGAGGCCGGGCAGGAATGGTGCGAGAAAAATGACTATCATGGCTATACCAGTTATGCGTCATTGACAGATCTGGCTTGGCGATTTCCCACCTTCAAGGATCTTGTTAAAGTTTTGGATAAACATGTTGCAGCTTTTGCCAAAGATTTGCAGTTTGATTTGGGTGACAAGAAAGTCAAACTGGATTCCCTATGGATTAATATCTTGCCCACCGGGGGGGTGCACACATCGCATCTGCACCCTCATAGTGTGATCAGCGGAACCACATACGTCACAATGCCCGAAGGTGCGAGTGCGATAAAATTCGAGGATCCGCGCCTGGCGATGATGATGGCCGCGCCAACGCGTAAGGCCAATGCCCGCGACGAATTGCGGAATTTCATTTATGTCGCGCCCGAGGTGGGGGATGTCTTGTTGTGGGAAAGCTGGTTGCGCCACGAGGTGCCGATAAATCTGGCGGATGAAGAACGCATCAGTGTCAGTTTTAATTACGGCTGGGGATAAATTGTGCCAAATCTTGGGGCCTTCAAATCCCTCGAGCTCAATCTTCCAGTCAGGTGAGGTAAATTCGTGAAATTCTGGCAGGATCGTCGCTTGGGATACGCCTATCGGACGCCCTATGCCGCAACTAAATGGGCTATTATCGGTTTGTCAAAAAGCCTTGCTATTGAGTTGGGCCCGAGCGGTATCCGCGTCAATGCCTTGCTGCCCGGAATTGTTGAGGGCCCCCGCATTGAAACGGTAATCTCTGAGCGTGCTCGGACGCCGGGCGTTGCTTATGGTGAGATGGAACAGAAATACATCAATAAAGCATCGCTGCGGCGGATGGTGGCTGCGCAGGAAGGTGCAAATCAGGCAGTGTTTTTATGTTCGTCAGCCGGAATGAATATATCAGGTCAATCCATCAGTCTTTGTGGCAATATTGAAAAGCTTTAGGTCTGGCGGTTTCTGGGAAAGTTACCCAACGGGTCGGGTTATAAATTTTTAAATCAAGCGCCAGATATCAGAGATCAAGTGGTTTGATTAAAGGGTCTCAAGGTAAGATTTAGCCTCGTCACCGATGTGATGAAGGCCGGTGTTAATTTTATTGCCAGCCACCGATGGAAATCCGATTCTGAATGAATTTTTTGTTACACCACCATTATAGAAAATGTGACCAGGCTCGATCAAAACACCGCGCTGCTGCAGCCTTTTCGCAAAAACCTCTGCGTCAAAATTTCCGGGGCCTGTCAGCCAAAACGAGGTGCCACCCGTCGCGTCGCCGGGTGAAAACATCGGTAAGTGTTTTTTTATGCCTTCCTGCATGATATGCCAGCGTTGGGAGTATATTTCCCTGAGGTTCTTGATATGCGCGTCGTGATACCCGTGAGCGAGAAACATTGCGGTGGTTTCCTGAACAATGCTCGGGGGATGCCGGACAGTGAGACTTCGGACAACCTTTGCCGATTTGATAATGTCGCGATGTGCAACAATAAACCCCATGCGAATGCTTGGCGACAAGGTTTTTGAGAGGCTCCCCACGTAAATCACTGTGCCGTCCTCGTCGAGAGACTTTAGCGCTGGCTTTAGTTTGACATGACCAACCAGCCCGATTTCATAGTCATCTTCGATGACCAAAGCATTTGCGGCACGCGCTTTTTCGATCAACCGCACCCGCCTGTCATCGGGCATAACCACCATGGTCGGGAACTGGCATCCGGGGGTAATATAGGCCAATTTAAACTCTGCTGGCAGGCGGTCTGGGTCAAAGCCGCCTATGTCAACAGGCACAGGGGCGATTTGATTATTGTACAGATGAAACATGTGCCGGGCCTCTTGATAGCCCGGGTTTTCAAAGGCGATAGGGCGCGGGTCTTCCGCAAACAGGGTGCCAATAATCGACAGTGCGTGTTGGGCCCCGACTGTGACCAATATTTCATCTTCTGCCACGTTGATCCCGCGATAGTGTAGCAGCCTTTGTCGCAGCTGAAAAATTAGGTCTGGACAATCCACGTCAACGGCTTCGCTGGTCCATATCGGCAGGGCTTTTCGCCCCAGCGCCAAACGCGAGCATTCGCGCCAGGCTTCAATGGGAAACAGTTCGGTATCGATCTGGTTATAGACAAAGGGAAACTGGTATTGCGTCCAGTTTTGGGGCTGGTTTGCGCGCATGTTTGCCGCTGGTAATCGACAATTGAATTGGCGTGGTTTGGTGTCTTTAGAGGGCGGCACCTGCACGGCACCGTCTGGTGGAAGCTGTTTTTTGACGCCGGGTATATCCAGCGCAACGGTAAAGCCAGAGCGGTTGCGTGCTTCAAGAATTCCGAGACCTACCAGATCGTAATACGCCTCATAGGCGCTGTTTTTAGACACCAACAATTGTCCTGCAATGTCACGGCAGGAAGGGACATTGTCACCTTTTCGGTAGATCCCAGTTATAATTCTCGAGCAGATCGCTCGGCGCACCAGATCCTTTTTACCAATTGGTGAAGGACCAATATCTTGTGACGTTGACAACAGAGTGGAAGCATCCATTTGGTGATCCTTTTGGTCAGTCACAGGCCTTGGCTAGTGCGTCTCAAGTGTGGATGTCGGGTTTGTGCCTGCTGGCTTTCACCGCCAAGCCTAACACGGCGGAAAATTTTTTGGCAAGGGAGATGAGGCCTTTTGCAAACGGTCCAGCAGTCTTGCAGGCCCCGAGACCTCCAAGGTACAGATCCCAAACCAAGGCCTCAAACCATGACCCCCGCATGTTGCGGGACCCTTTGAAATAGCTAATTAGAACATCACGGGCGGCAGCGATGGCAGCCCCTGATGTCTGGTGGAATGTTTGGTGCAAAGACGGTGTACGTCACGCACGATGCCGCCTTTCCCCCCTAGCTTTGTGTCGCAATCCAGATGGTCTTGGTCTGTAGGTATTGCTCTAGGGCTTCTGTGCCATTGTCGCGAGCCAGCGAGCCTGATTGTTTGTAGCCCCCAAACGGCGTTTTAATATCGCCTTCGGAGAATCCGTTTACCGATACAGTGCCGCAGGGCAGTTTGCGCGCCATAGAAATGGCCCGATCAATGTCGCGAGTGAACACAGTTGCATGCAGGCCATAATCGGTATCGGTGGCGATTGCCAAAGCATCTTCGGCCGATTTAACCGCCATAACCCCAAGCACGGGGCCAAAAATTTCATCTTTAGCAATTGTCATATCGTTGGTGACGCCATCAAAAACGGTTGGTGCAACAAAATGGCCGGGCCCGTCCACGTCTCCACCTACGACAAGGTTCGCGCCTTCGGTTTTGCCCGCCGCAATATAGCCCATAACCCGGTCTTTATGTTCGGCCGTGATCATCGAGCCGATCGTTGTATCGGGATCAAGCGGATCGCCCAGTTTGAAGGCATCAACGCGTTTGAGCATTTTATCCATAAATTCATCAACCAAAGGCGCGGCTATGATCTGGCGCATGTTGGCCGAACAGTTTTGGCCGCCGTTCCAGAACGCCGCCATTGCGGCATGCTCGATCAGATCATCGCTGATCACGGCGTCATCCAAAACAATAAACGGGCTTTTGCCGCCCATTTCCAGCCCAACGCTTTTGAGATTGCTGTCACC
>Ga0206130_10004208_pt1 | contig 17948 bp, 18 predicted proteins | sample Helgoland_Spring_9_FD_148637 | JGI IMG/M metagenome (GOLD analysis project Ga0206130, IMG submission 148637) | Pelagic subsurface seawater microbial communities from Kabeltonne, Helgoland, North Sea - Helgoland_Spring_Bloom_20160512_1 | ecosystem: Environmental > Aquatic > Marine > Epipelagic ... | reverse complement strand
GGTAACCGATTTATGTGTGACTTGGGTTGTCTTTGTACTTTTGATGTACAAGACGAGGTGTACACTGACTAAAAGCAAAATGAGACACTGTTTCCAATGTCTCATTTGTGTGCGTTTGCTTTGTTGGGTCGACTATTCAGAGACTTCAAAGTCCTGACAAGTCGTCACGTCGTTGATGGTGTCTGTGGCACAAATTTGTACGGCACCTGCCTGCACGAAGTAAATGCTGGCTGGATTGGAGGAGGCATCGACACCACTTTCACTGACTTCATCAATGTTGTACCCTAAGACTGCGGCTTCTGGAGGCTCGATCGTAATGTCCGCTTCAACGTTTCCAACAATTCGTTCTCCTTCAAACTCTGGAATGGGGATGAACGCCGCTTGTGATCCAACGGCAACACTGATGGATTCGCCAGAGGCTTCCATAAATTCTTCAGCACCAGGTTCACGAATCCAAGACAATACCGAAATCGCATCTGGAACCACAAAGTTTAACGTGATTTGATCAACGATTTCATCTTGCAAATACGATTCGACCATAAAAGCACCAGCAGCATCAGCCTGTACAGAGAATCCAGGGACACCAATGTCGCCATCGAGTAGGCTTTCAGACTCTACGGACAGGCTGTCATCTCCACCAGTATGGTAGACCAAGAAGGGCTGGTCACCAACGACTTTCCATCCTTTTAATGTTAATGAAGCCTCGATCGTTTGTGGATAGCCGACAGCCAGTTTGGCATCATTCAGACTAAGTCCATCTATTTTGTATCCAGTTACAATGGTGTAATTGATATGTCCGAGTTCTCCAGAAGACAAGAGAAGGTCACTGTTACAGGCAAATAAAGAAAGTAAAAAAAGCATTGTGGCTCCAATATGTATCGTGTGTAGTGCTAGGGAGAATATGTCATTCGGTATAGAAGTACAACCCTGAAATGAATAGGGTTATTCCATACAACTGAAACTGGCGTAGGGACAACTTTCGGCAACGACAATAGTTCCACTTTCACAGGTGTCAACGACTTCTAGACATTGCTCGTAGAGTTCTTCTGTCATACAAGAGTCTTCTTCGACAGTAGGACACTGATAGGTGTCGTTCGTATCATTGGTATCATTGGTGGCACTTGTGTCGTCTGTCTTTTCTCCACATCCGATCACGGTTGTGAGGCTAAGACTGAGTACGGTGAGTATGGTTTTCATATTTTCTCCAAGATTGTGGTGGGATTTCAGATAAATAGCCTGCAAATATTGTGCCAACAATTACCAAAGTGGGTACAGTGTAGGTGAATGTTTGATGAGGAGGTATCATCATGTGGAAAAATATATTGGCTACCGCAGCACTTGTTCTCTCTGTTGGAGTGACGTATCGCTTGATTCAATCAGCAAATGCAAATTTTGGCCCACAAGTGAGCGTAGGACAGAATCCAATTGTGAATTATGGAGGGACCATTTCAAGTGGAACGCCTATTTTTACATCTCCGAGTGATCAAGATGTCATCTTGACGACTATCATTACAGGTACTACGTGTCAGGTCGCGATCGACGGAACGATCATAGTCCCGACAGGCAATTATTTTTACCCGACGTATATGTACACTCGAACGTCCTATTTCCAGCCACAAACAGTCTTTACTACTGGGCAAGCAACCCTTAAAGTCGCTGCTGGAAGTTCGATTTCTTTTGAAGGGTGTACCAATCCGACATATTACATTGAAGGGTATTTGTCTCAGCCATAATACATCAGTCCTTACATACTGCGCACCGTTCTAGCCGAGGCAGTATCCACTGATTGTAGAGGATAGTAGAAATTAGCGATTATTCCACGATCTCTGAACCTTCAGAGGACTCTGTAGATTCAGAGACTTCAGGCTCATAGAGAAAGTACCCAATCGCTGACTGACCATCAAATTGATCGGTTAACCAAATGTGGACTCGATCTCCGATGACTTGAGCAGCAACACTGCTTGCGACACCTGTGGTTGAAATGGGCAGAGGGTTGTTGGCATCACGTACCCATGTGGCTCCATCATCCGTAGATGTTGCCAAGTTGACAGTGATGTTTGAAGCGCTTTGATATCCATCAAATTGTACCCAATCTGTAAAGGACGTATAGAACATGTATTGAGTATCGCCCAGTTCAACGATAGATGCAGATGTGAATCCCATCTGATCATATCCTGTACCTGCCTCAAAAACAGGTGCAGAATCATCAATCACCCATGTTTCGGCATCGACACCATTCATGGCATAGATGTGGCAAGCTGCTTCTCCTAAAAATGCGTCCTCAGCACGAGATGCGGCAATGTATCCACGGAAACCACGACGGTTTAATGTGATTGTGAGTGGCCAGCAAGGAGAGATGTTCGCACCGGCAAATACATCAAAGTCTTCTGTGAAATTGATGATGGGATTTTTGGCCGATTTGGTCCAATTGATTCCATCAGGAGATGTTGCCACTCCAATGCCCCAAGTACCATTGTCTGTTTCGAAGGTATCCCAGTCTAATTCACCCGTTCCGAGTGTAAATCCTTGATACGCCATCACATATTCTTTGTCGATTGGATCCCAAACGATCACTTGGCCAGCAACAGAATCTTTATCCCATCCATTGGGGTCAGCTTCAAAAAGAGGGTTGTTTGGATGCGTATCCCAGTTGGTACCATCTGAAGATATTGCATATCCCATTCCAAAGCTACCGAATTGATCTGTGGATGAAGAGGTGTACCACATTTGATAGAACGGATGTCCCATGACATCTGTGGCATAAAAACCAACAGATCCCACATCGCCGCCCCAATCTTCATCGGTACTCGTAAATACTGGATTGCAATCATACGCGAATAGATCGGTGCCTTCAATTTGTGTGAAGGGACATTCGGTCACGTCTCCAGGATTCACATCTGGACGATCCCCAGAAAGTTCATAGTCTACAGAACATGCAGTGAGAGCAGTGGTTAGTGCTAAGGTAAAAGTCATTTTAGTCATCAGATTGTGCTCCATAAGTGTTTTCACATTCAACAATTTCAAAAGTGTCGCAGGCTGCTTCTTGAAAGCATTCATATTGTGCATTCATGTCGGCGCCTTCTTCTTCATTGTAAAAGCATCCTTCTAAACAAGATTCAAAACTCGGATAGGCTGCAAATTGACAGGTGGAATAGACCTCTATACAAATGTCTTCACAGATTCCATATTCTGGTTCTGGTTGACATCCGATATTCATCCATAGGAGTATACTGGCTAAGGCAATCATAATATTCACTCTTGAAACATAAGGTGTGAGGGTCATTATATCCTAGAATCTTGATCATGATGGACACTACAATGTGAAGATTGTGTGGAGATTGGAATTCTGAAGGTAGGTGTAAGCAGAGTTGAGCAGTTCACCAATCTGTTGATATATGATATTTATATAGATGTCTCTGTTCAAAAGTTTTGCGATAGAAGAACTGTAAATCGTGTATATTTGTGTATGCAATTGATGTAGATTCATTGAAAAGGGAGGTTTGCATGGGATCAACACTTGAACAGATTGGTGAATTTTTGGCCACGGAAGATCTGAATTATCGTATTGATACAGACCGCGATGTCATCGTTACTGGATTTGGAACCAAAAATTACATTGATGATGAGGGTGATAAGAATCTGGGGATGATTATACAACTTGAAGAAAACGGTGAGTTTCTGAAGATCTTCACACCCAAGTGCTACTCCATTTTGGAGGAGACGAATCGGGCCGCTTTGATGCAAACATTGTTGATGGTGTCTTGGAAAACCAAAATGATTCAGTTTGAGTATGATGATTCAGATGGTGAGGTACGTGCCATAATAGAGTATCCACTTGAAGACGCCAATCTTACAAGACGACAACTGCTTCGATCTGTACAATCACTGGTTCAGATTGTGGATAAGTACCATCCTGTTATGTACAAAGCCCTTCGTGAAGGTGTGATCGAATTTGAAGTATCCGAAAATCCATTGGAAGAACTTCAAAATGCCTTTTCTAGATTTGAAGAAACCTTGAGAGATATGGGGATTGATGTAGATGAAATCCTAGAGCAGGATGCTAAGCAATCAGCCAGCGACACAACTACAAAGGATAGTGGTGATGTAAATGACGTAGATGACGATGACGACGATGATGAATACATCTGAGGTCGACTATATTCTCAAAGAAGTTCTCAAAGAAGTTCTAGTTCTCAATATTCAGAAGGGTTGTTAGAGTCTCTGTTGTACCCATCGAACCCAAGCACCTGTAGCCATTTCGATTGCTGCAGGTTTTTCTATTTCCATGGTGCATGTTTGTACATTTGGATATTGGGCCAAGATTCGTTTGGTACCCAATAAGGCAATGCTTTCCAATAATTCAAACTGACCTTTTTGAATCCACTGTTCAATATCTGCTGCTACGGTAGAATAGTCTACAGAATAAGAGAGGTCTTCTACATTGTTCATGCAGCAACCTGTGTAATCCAACTCCATTTCAATCGAGACATAGATATTTTGCGTGTGTATACGCTCATGCGGAAGAAGACCAACAATGGTGTGTACCTTCAGTCTTCGAATACCAACTGTACCAGTGTTCACGTGTTCACCTGTGTGCTCGCTAAGATTGGTCGAACTGAATTATGGGTTTTGGGAATCGTTGAATGATGCCTTCAAAATCTTTTTTGTTCCAATCATCGATGTGAACAATGGGTTCTGTTCCACCGGCCAATATGATGTTGAAAATAGCATCTTGGATCCCATTGTCTTGGTTTTCCAAGAGTGCTCTTGTGGTTTCCCATGTATCAAAGATACGACGCCCCACGACCCCATGCATGTGGAGCCCATTCATCACAACCCGATGATAATCTTCAATGATGACATTTCCGTTTCGAACACCGAACATTACAACATGTCCACCTCTACGAACCGATTTAATGGCATTGTTCAGTGCTGAGTTGTGTCCAACCATTTCAAATGCAACATCGACACCGAGTCCATCTGTCAGTTCTTGAATTTTAGATATCAGGTTTGGATCACTGGCATAGGGAGCATCGGAAGAGGGAAGGTCAGGGATCAATACCGCATCACATCCCAATTGCTTTGCCAATTCTGCATGATGTGGATCCACTTCTACACCGATGACCATACTGGCACCGAGTGCGCGCGCAATCAAAATCACAAACAGTCCAATTGTTCCACAACCAATCACAACGACGGGTTTTCCTCGAAGATCTGTTGCTTGACAGGCATGGACTGCATTGCCAAAAGGCTCTTGAATGGCGGCAATCTCAGGACGGATTTTATCGAGGTTTGTAGGCCACAAACATTTTGCAGGTAACTTGATGAACTCTGCAAAGCATCCATCGTGCGAGATTCCAATGATTTTGTCATTGGCACACACATGGAGTTCTCCATTTAGGCATTGTAAACACATTCCACAAACGATGTGACTTTCAGCTGAAACGCGATCGCCCACCCGAACTCGAGTGACATCTGCGCCCAGTTCAACGACTTCTCCAAGGAGTTCATGTCCAACAATTCTTTTGTCACTCTGGTTGTCGTCTAGAGAGGTGAGAATCATATCTCCAAACGCCTTTCTCCACCAGATTCCTCTATCTGAACCACAAAATCCAGCATATTGGACACGAATGATGACAGAATCGCGATCGTCATCTGTTAAGACTGGTCGTGGGACCTTTTCTTTGATGAGTCCAGTAGAGCAATGCCAGTCTTCACGTGACCGATCAAAAGTGAGTGCAGTCATCAAGGGAGTGTCGGTTGACATAAAAACCTCAGTCTAACGTTATTCAAAGTACCAGTTGATGTCACCAGCAATCGATCCATAGTGTTGACGCCAGTATTTGTAGTAATAGGGGATATTTGTCGCCGTGCCCACTTCGTACTTGCTATCTCTAGAATTCTTTTGATCAAAGAATTTAATTCCAAACGTGAATGTGTTGAATGCAAAGGCATCTCCACGATTCCATGTAATGTCTTTCATGTACACAGAAGACTCTGCAAAGAAACGGATTGTTTCAGTTGGAGCCACTGCAATTTGAAATCCACCTTGTAAACGAGGATCAAAGGTTGGTGAGAAAATAAACTCTGAGCCAACTTGTGCCATTGTGTCCAGCAGGACATCGTTCTTCAATGTGAATCTTTTTCCCCAACCGATGGTTGGTCGTACACCAAGATTTCCACCCAACAACAAATCTAAATTTGCAGTCGAGAGCATTTGCAAACGAGCAGATTTAATGAAAGCATATTTTACACCAGGTTCAAAATACGTTCCAGAAACACTAGAGCGGAGTCCACCATGAACGGATAGTTCCCGTTTTAACTGGTGTTCATAATCCAAAATTAGATTGAATTGTGCTGGGAAACCCAATTCAAAACCAGCATGTAGCTTTTGTCGAGGATCAATATTGGAGAGAAAAACCGGTTGTGTTAGTTTGATTTCGCTTGTACCGTCACCACCATCATTTCGATAGCGATCTTCGATTCGTTCACCATAGAGTTCTGCTTCTAACTCTAGAATACGTTGTTCAATGGCGGGTCGAAATATAGATTTTGGGTATTGGTCCAAATATTCTTGCCAAGAGATGGCTTCTTCTGCAGAATCAAGTCTTTCCAATTCTTCCTTAAAGGTGCGATAGATATCAGCGTCGTCTTCGCCTTCTCCTCTAAGTTGCTGGGTTTCATATTCCTCACCCAAATAAAGTCCGTCACCTTCCGCTCCTTCGACCGTACGTCCGTTGATTTTGGATTCATCGGGATCTTCTTCTAGATCGATGTCCTCAACGTCGTCATCACTGCGTTCGGTTTCTTCTTCTTCATCTTCCCCATCCAACCAGTCATCATCTTGTGCCCATGCGGTAGATGCACTGGTGAGTAGAGTGAGATTTGCAATTCCAAAAAATAGTATTCGCCACTGCACAGAAAACTCCATAGAATATGGGCTGAACATACAGGTTGTTCATGCCAAAGTTGGTACGTTCTATTGTTCATACCTATCTGTTTTGCACTCAATGTGCATCCCTTTCCGATTTAGTATGTATGATTCGTGATAAAATCTGTTTGTTTTACCGCTAAAAATACCATTTTGTTTTCCCATCTTTTACCTCTCGAGTTTTTTGTGAACGGTTTCATGCCCACCCCTTTTGATGACATTCCTCTTGAACATAGACAAGCTGCAGAGCAAGTTGCCTCTTATTTGGTAAATGTTCGAGGTGGCGCGCTGTTTTTGTCTGGAGCAGATGTTCGTTTGTTGGCTCAATGGTTGGAGGAAGATATTCCTGTACCTGCTATTCTATGTGCGATTGATAAGGTATCGGATAAACGACGAGCAAAGAGGGTTAAGACGCGTCTTTCGCTCAATCGGTGTAAGAGTACCCTGATGAAATTGGTGTACAAAAAAACATCCTTGGAAACTCCAGATATCCCTCAAGCGACAACGTATGCAGAAGCGCTGAAACAATGGTCTTTGGCCATTCGAAATGCTTGGAATACAGATAGCATATTGATGAATGAACAACGTTCTTTTGCCAATCGATTGGAACATGCGGGTCGTCAAAATTGGTCTCGAGAAGAGTTGGCGGAGCATGTTATTGCTTGGATCAATGATTTTCAAGACGATGCTTGGGGACAGTATGGATCTACAAAAATGGATTGGATTGAAGATGCAGAGATAGAACTTCAACATCTTAAAAGATTGTTAACCGGGCATCGATGGGTAGAATCTGTAGAGGAAGTTGCACGAGATCGCATGCGTCAGTATTTTCCATTGATTCAAGCCCAAGAATTATGGAATCGTTTAAATGGAGTTTCGACATGAGTCATTTTGACCCAGCCCCAGATATTAATTGTGAGTTGTGTTCTGGCCATGGATACATATTAAAGCCAAAAAAGGGATTTGCTCATGCAACCATTTGCACATGTGTGGCCAGTTGCACTCGCTGTGAAGGCGGTGTGGTTAGAAAGCAAGTAGACGGTGTCTGGAGATCTGGTCGATGTCGTTGTCAGAAACTACCTGATCGTATTGATATTTTTAATCGTTCAGGCATTACCGCTCGACATGGAGACAAGTCCATTAGTAATTTTCAATGGATTGACAAATCGAACAACAAGATTCAAACCACAACATCTATATGGGTCGAGCAGTTTGCTCAGGGCACAGAAGACAAAGGAATTGTTTTTTACGGAGACGTTGGTCGTGGAAAGACACATCTGATGGTGGGACTTTGTAAGTTGTTGATTTTTGATCATGGGATTCCCATTCGTTTTATTGAGTTCTCAAGATTGTTGGGGCAGTTAAGGGCAGGATATAGTGCAGGTAAATCGGATGAAGCTGTGCTGGGTGAATTGGTTAGTGTGCCAATTTTGGCGATTGATGAGATTGGAAAAGGTCGTTTAACTGAATGGGAGATGTCGATTATTGATGATATTATTTCTCGTCGGTACAACGCTTTGAAGCCACTGTTGGGAACCACAAATTATCAGTGGAAAGGACCTTCGGGAACACCCGTTCCAGCATTGGCCAGCCAAGAGTTTAAGCAAACCTTGGGCGACCGAATCGGTGCAAGGGCTTTTTCTAGATTGGTGGAGATAAGCATACCAATGCAATTGTTTGGTGCTGATTATCGAACGTTAAATGATCAGGATGTTGAAATCATGGTTCGTCAAGCTTCAGAATCCTCCAAACCTCCAAAGCCAAAACGGTTTAGATAAGCAAATATTCTGGATCTGAAGAGCCTCTGTACCCTTTGGTTTTCTGTTCGAACGAAGGTTCCGACCATCATCAATGTGTTGAGTCACTTTGAACATGCCACGGTTCAGTGTGTGTAAAGTGATCCATTGTAGATGAAAATTATATCAAGGAGATGATAGGCGCAGAGTGGTCTACTCTTAAGGACTGTTAAGGAGGTCCACCAGGTCCACCACCTCCATTGGGGGGAGGTCCACCAGGTCCACCACCTCCGTTGGGAGGCGGTCCACCAGGTCCTTGTCCATCAGGTCCATTGGGGCCTTGTTTGCCTTTTTTATCTTTTGGAATTTCAAACAGTCCAGGACCCGGTTCACCAAGATCGTCCAACACACTACTTTCCAACAGGCTGACTCTTTGCATCATCTCGTCTATGGCTTCTTGTAATGTTTGTGCTTTGAGGGTGGTGACTCGAGGATCGAAAGGAATCAATTTGGCGTGTGCGATTCCGCCTTCTTGAACCTGATCTAGAAGGGTTCTAATGTGGGTCAGTTCCTCTTGTAATATGCTCAAGTCTTTTTGTAGTTGCGCCACATCTTCAGTCAGGTCGTCATTGTTACTAGCTGGTTTTTTACTGGCTTCGACCAATAACTGGGCTTCTAGATTTGAGAGTGCAATGGCAACATTTTGATTGTTGTAGGAAATGTCAGATGCGGTAAGTGCACTTGAAGTGTCCGGTGTAGGGCAGGCTACCAGTAATGGGATTATCCATACAAAACGCATCATATTTGATCTCCGAAGTACTCTCTAAAGAGTACTTTGTTTTGGCGGTGAAAGTGTTGACGCCGGTGTGTATTCAATGCCAGAAGCTCGAAGAAGATTAAACTCCTTTCTGGAGACGGAAACATAGTTGTGTCCGATTTCTACTTGAGAACCATCCCAGACACGATTGCCATCACCATCCAATCGAGCGTTCATAATGGCTTTTCGACCAGAGTGACAAATGGTTTTTATTTCCGAGATGATGTCTGACCATGCAAGTAAGTATTGAGCCCCTTCAAATGGTTCTCCTCGAAAATCAGTACGCAAACCGTAACACAGAACTGGAATCCCTAATTGATCGACGACCATGGTTAGTTGTAAGACTTGAGTTCTTTTGAGAAACTGTGCTTCATCTATCAGAATGCATGCAATTGGCTTGGATGCATGTTCTTTTTGTAAATGAGATAAAAAATCAAAATCAGATTCAAAAGCATGTGCAGATGCTTGCAGTCCAATACGAGAGGTGATCTGTCCCTGTCCGTATCGGTCGTCTAATCTAGGAGTGAACAACGCAGTATGCATGCCGTTGCTTCGATAATTGTGGTTTGATTGCAATAAGGTGGCACTTTTACCAGCATTCATTGCAGAATAATAAAAATACAGCTTTGCCATGGGAGATTTTTGACCAATAAAATAAGGTGGAAGGAAGTGTGAGATGGGATGATTCAAGGTAATCATTTTTGTGTCTGCTGTCGATTGTCTTTACAGTGCCTTACAAAAAGAGTAAAATAAAGGATACAGAAGAGTCAAAGTATATTGTTTCTATTTTGATTGCATTCGTTTATTTTGGTGATTCATGCGTATTTCGTCTACTATAGCGACCTCACTTCCCACGGCTCCCGTTGCAAATCAAATCGTTTCAGATCCAACGGTGGCATCAGCGGTTGCTGTGACCCCGATCGTGGCAACGCTTGAGACACCGTCGCGTCCACTGCTGGCGAATATGGTTGCGGATTTTGGAAATTCAGGTGTTCCGACTCGTATCAATGGAGGTATGGACACGTTTGAATACATTGACCAAACGAAATTGAAAGGTCATCTGCCCAGCGATGTGATTCTGTATTTAATAAACTCAGATTCTACAACATACAATCATGAAAATACGGCATTGGTCCCGGCGTTGACAACTGTTTTTAAGGCGGGGCAGTCCAAGCCAACGATGGAATCGATTACTGGTGGTCGATTGGATCAAGCTGATTTCAATAATTTTGTCAGTAAGATGCCAAAGAAATTTAAAGATACCGATCGATTGGCGATTCAAGCAGGAACGCTCGATACAGATACACGAAGTCAGACTGTTCGAGTCGAAAATATCCGTGAAGTCATGAGGGATATTTTAGAAACAACGGATATTGAAGGGACTGTACTGGCCAAGCCCTGGGAACAAGAGTCTGATTTTTCAATTCAGGACAGAATTGAAGAATTCACCGCGATGACTGCCGAAAAGAAATCTTTGGCAGAACAATATCAAGAAGCCAAAGAAAAGAAAGACAAAGCACGTGCTCACTCAGACGTATCTTCTCGTCCAGGGAAACCCAAGCCGGTAGACGATAGGTCACCTGCGCTTGAGATGCTAGATTCAACGGAGCAAGCCTTAATTAGAGATTTGGAGTTGCGAGACCAAGAAGTCCGGGCTCATGAGTTGGCCCATAAGGCTGCAGGAGCAGGATTAACGTCCGCTGCGACATTTACCTATCAGCAAGGTCCGGATGGTAGGCAGTATGCGATTGGTGGTGAAGTGCAAATTCAAGTCAGTCCTGGTTCAACTCCAGAAGATACTTTGCGTCGAGCAAATCAAATTCGCGCCGCCGCGACTGCTCCAACAGATCCTTCTCCAGCGGATTTACGAGCCGCCGGTATGGCGAATCGTTTGGAGCAAGAAGCTCGAGCGGAGATTGCAGTAGATGATATGGAAAATGCTGAGCAAGCATTCGAACGTGCACAACAAGATCGGCAGAGTATTGAAGACAAGCAGTCTGATCCGATGAATATCAGTCGTCTTCCAGAAGAAGAGATGACTCAGATGGCAGCGATGGAACTGCTGAGTCAACAGCGCGAAGACAAAGGGAGTGACGGATTGGATTCTCCCACAGAGTTGGATTTGCAGAGAGAATCAGAGCGTTTGACTGTTGCCGCACCGATGGGGGCTTACGCGCAACAATTTAAGATGGAACAAGAATTAGATCGTCGCTCTTTTGCTTCGTTGGAGTTGTCTCAGGAGTTGGGTGGAATCCCAACCCCACAAGTCGTCGAATCCAGAGAACTTCAAGCAGAACGTTTTGAAGAGCGTGCGGAACGAAATACTGAAAGACGATCTGAAACGGCAACGCCATCACCACGTGTTGACATACAACCGTCGGGTTCTCCAGATGTTGAAGACGCTCGATTTAGTTTGACACAGGATGTTCAGCAAGCAAAAGAAGATCAACAAGAAGAATTTTTTACTGGGCAGGTGGATTTTGTGACTCAAAAAGAAGCGCTGTCACAATCCCCACAGTTACAAGGTTTCAATGGCTTAAACAGCCTGAGTAGTGACTCTGTAAATGCAATTGCTCGCTCATCTGAGGGGCTGGCCTCTGAGGTTTCAGATCTAGATCCAACAGTGCCCCAAGGGTTGAGTACTGAAGATGCTGGGACATTGCTGCAAGAGTCTATGAAGGAGAATAAGGTTCGATTTGAAAGTTTGTTGAAAACCCAATTCGATGTTCGACAAGAATCTAGAACGGATTTAATTTCTACCGATGTTTCTCTTCAAGGAAATCAACAGAGTATTGAAATAGAAACGATCTCTCAGGATACATTGTTTCAACCCGATCGATCACAACTGGACTTTTCAGAACAAACGATTACGGATGCGCCAACGATTGCACAAAGCAGTCTCGATACGACAGGTCCATCTCGTTTGACACCGGTTTCAGATGATGATTCTAGATTGCAACTCACGTCTCAGCAAGAGCAATCTTTGGAAACGACTCAGGCTGTAAAAGCGCTCGAAAGTATGTTTGCAATGTAATAGAGAGCTGTTCGGATGCTTTTTGGCAGTGGAAAATATCGTTGGTTCTTCTAGAGTAATGGTAACAATTGTGCAACAGTGTGGTCGAATATGGTACGATAGTCCGTCGTATATGATTATACTTTATTATGAATGCTCATTCATATGAGCCAGAATACTCACTAAATTGGAGACTCCGATGTTATTTACCCTTTTGCTTGGTGCTACTGTTTCTGCACAAGACCTATCCGTACCTCAAACTTCCTACACTGGAGCCATTATGTTGGAACCAGAAGTAGATATTACGTTGGGTGGATATGAAGCAATGGATGGAAATACTCAGGATGCATATGCTTACTTCAATGGAAACTCATTATACTTGGGTCATCAAGATGATGATGGGAACCGCGTAGATGGAATCGTTGAATTCTTTTGGTTTGAATCTTCGATTGATCGCGGTGCTGATTTCTACGTTGCGGTAATCAAAGCCCGTTCGAACCCTTCTCAAGGAGATGAACTTTGGATTACAGACTGGAATGACTGGGGAACTCAGCCACATCCTGTCTTGAGTGTTGAGGCATGGACCGATATCTCTCGTGAAACTGGTGCTTTCCGATGGGATTGGTCGTTACCATTTGAAAATTACGGTATTGATGCATATGGTCAGATCACAGTTGGAAATCAGTACGGTATTGGCGGCGGCGCGAATGCTGGTGCAGATGGTGCAGTGATGACTGGTGTAAACATTCCTGAGGGAACAAACATCAATGGTGTACCCGTAAATGGTGGTGCCAATGCCAATGCTGAAATCCAAGTAAAAGGATTTGTATCAACAGACAACATGGTTCAAACACAGTACAATGTAACATTGTACGAGTGGGATGTAGATGTCATCGGTTCAGGAGATATGGTTGCATGGGATATGTACCTTAACTTAGAAGCCCGTGCAGAACAGTCCGCATACCATGAGTATTATTTGGCGATTCAAGTACCTGAAGGTGATTCTTTCATGCTTGATCAGATCAACTTCATGGGGAACTTTGATACCGCATGGTGGAATCCATTGGCGCGTAGCGAAGTGGGTGTAATGCTGAACAACATTGAAATACAACCACCATTCTACAATCCTGAACCAGAAGTGGTCGATTGGGACGAAGATGGTTGGAGTGACAATGTAGATTGTGATGATGAAAACCCATATGTTTATCCGGGTGCTGAAGACATTCCTGGAAATGGAATTGACGAAGATTGTGATGGTGTTGATGCTGTTGAAGAAGTCGAAGAGGAAGTCGAAGAAGAAGTCGAAGATGAGACCGATACTTCAGGCGGAGAATTGGATGAAAACACAGACGATTCGTATGATCTAGATCCAATCGAATCTGAGCCTGTGAAAGGGTGTGCTACAAGTAGTATTCAAGCAGGTGATTTGGGTGCTTTGGCATTGACTTTGTTTGGTTTGGTTTCATTGCGTCGCAAAGAAGACTGAGACAGTCAAAGCAATATTGTGCAGTGGTATAGCGTAATAGAATCTTTTAGATTCTAGATATTGAACACTGCTGTATAGAAGAAAGGGGTGCTTGCACTCCTTTTTTGTGTGTTGAGTCTTAGGAATCCAAGTTGATCAATCAAACCTGTAGGATAGAATACCAAATATGGATTACAAATATTTTTTCAACAACCATCCATTGATGTTGGTCATTACAAACTTGCGTGGTCAGATTGTAGAGGTCAGTCCATGGGCGGAACGTTTTCTGAATTTGGAAGTCAACACTCCGATGCAAGAATATTTTTATGAGGCTGATGCAACTAAGGTCGTGAGCATTTTGCAGTCTTGTGATCCAATTGTACAAGAAACCTTTCGCATAGAAATTAACGAAGGTGCGATTGTTTATGTTCGTTGTACTGTTTTATCGAGTGAAAATCAGCTAATGTGGAGTTTCGAAGATATTCACGAATTGGTTCAAACCCAAGAGCAGTTGCAATCTTTGAAGATACTTCCCCAAGAGTATGGTCATGAGATCAATAACTTCTTAACGGTCATCAGTTCGGCTGCTGAAGGGATTAAAATGGATGCAACAGAAGAGTTGATGATAGAAGATGCAGATGCGATTTTGTTGATGACTGAACGGGCCGCTGTTTTAACGCGTCGATTTATGCATTTGGGTAGAAAATGTCTATTGCCCAGTGTTATTGTATCCATTGATGCTGTTCTGAATACACAACACGCAAGATTGGAGCGCTTGCTTGATGAGAAGCTCCATACGGTTATTCAAGATAACGATGCACATGTGTTTGCTTCATCTTTTATGTTGCAAAATATCTGGATGACTTCGGTATTGTACTTCGAAGGGAAGTCATGTACGATGAACGTTTCAGTATCAACGGTAACATACCATTTTGCGAGTAAAGTATTGGGATTGCCATCTGGTACATATGTTGTGATGTCTTTGTATGAAGAGGGGTATGACTATTCCCAAAAAGATGTGCTGAGCACACGTGGTTTGATGGCCCGAGAAGACGATTCTCTTCAGGGGGCATGGGAGAGTTTGACACGTTGTCGTGGTGGACTTTGTCAACATCAAGATTCTGCGGATAAAGTTTGTATTTCGTTATTTATGCCTTTGGTTCGTGCAATCACAGCTGTAAAATAAGAATAGCAGTTGAGTTTATCGCTCTGTAACAGTACACTGAATACAATTACGCAACTGAAAATTTTGAATAGGAGTCACAATGAGACAAGGAATATTGGGTGTCGCACTGGGATTTATGGCGTGTACAGGAAATGAGACCAAGGTAAACGAATTGACTCCAGACTTGGCGGTCAGTGTAGATGTATTGGACTTTGGTGAACACAAAACAGACTTGACGTTGACACAAAATCTTGAACTGATCAATGCTGGTCAAGCAACCTTGGTTATTGAAGATATTCAAATTGTCGACGATACAAGTGGAGTTTTTGCACTGCAAGAAGTTCCGGAAACATTGAGTTTGCAAGAAGTGTTTACATTGTCTGTAGATTTTACCCCCATCGATTTAGAATCTTACACTGCTGAATTGATCATTCAAAGCAATGATGAGGAAAATCCCAACTATGCCGTTTCGTTGCTTGGGATTGGTGGCTTGGGACCTTTACCTGATATTGAATTGTCTCAAGAAATCTTAGATTTTGGATCTGTGGCAACGGGAGAAGAATCCATTTTGTTTCTGACGGTTCGCAATGCTGGCGATGCCGATTTGACGGTGTCTCAAACACAGCAAACGGGTTCAGGTGCGTTTTCTCTAATCACAGATTTGGACGGTCAAACCATTCCTGCAGGTGCGGAAACCAGTGTGGTTGTTTCCTATGTACCAGTACAAGATATCGGTGATCAAGGAGACTTTATCATATTCTCCGATGATGTAGATGAGTCTGAAGTGTCGGTGTTACTTGTGGGCAATGGTGGCGGAGAATCCACATATCCTGTGGCCTCGTTGTCTTGTCCTCAAAGTACAGCAATGGGTGATCTGGTGACCGTAGATGGTTCAACATCGACAGATCCAAGTGGATTGGAATTGACATATGATTGGTCCGCATTGCAAATTCCCGTTGGCTCGAATGCCAGTTTGATGTTGTCTGAGTCCGAAACATCAGTGGATGTGGAATTGGATGTTGCTGGAAATTATCAAGTGGGATTGATTGTTGAGAATTCTCTTGGCCAACGTTCTCCACAAGCAGAATGTTTATGGACAGTAGAACCAGTGGCCGATGTTTATGCGGAACTGTCATGGACCGATTCACAGGCTGATTTTGATTTGCATCTTACCACTACGATGGATGGGTTGTTTTCTTTTGAGACAGACTGTTGTTGGTGCAATACAGCCCCCAATTGGTTGAGTACAACAGATGCCAATCCAGTGCTGTTGAGTGATTCAGAAGATGGTTCTGTGGCTGAGCGTATCGAGATATTGACAGCTGAGGATGGAGAGTATTATTTTCGTGTGCATTACTTTTCTGACAATGGAGCAGGGGAATCAGAGGCAACCATTCGAATTTATGTAGAAGGTCAATTGGTTGGACAATATACTGAATCGATGACCCACAATCAGATGTGGGAAGTTGGATTTGTACGGTGGCCAAGTCGCGTGTTGGCAGAGGAACTGAGCAATCCGAGCGATTGGTATGAGAGCCGTTCGTGTCAGTGAAAAAACGGTTTCAGATTACACGTGAATGGAACGGTACATCGATTGAGAATCCTCTACATTGGGTCGCAGTGGATGTAGAACTGACAGAAAAGGGACTTCACATAGGTGTGTCTTCGTTGTGCTATGCAGACGATGTACCGTCTACGGGACCTGACCCTGAAAAGGGTACATGGGGACTGTGGGATTATGAGGTAGTGGAACTGTTCTTGGTTGATGACAAGGGTCACTATACTGAGATAGAGGTAGGCCCACACGGTCATCATCTCGTGTTGCAATTGGATGGCCCACGATCGATTGTGTGCAAAGAAATACCGATGCAATGGAACAGTTCGATTGAAGACTCAAGATGGGTAGGAACAGGCTATCTAGAGAGGCAGTGGCTGCCAGAGAATATCGCTCGTGTCAATGCCTTTGCGATTCACACGGTTAATGGAAAACGTCGATATTGTTGTTACACACCATTGCCTGGTCCGCAACCAGATTTCCATCAACCGGACCGATTTGCATTGTGGTCGACAATATGATTGTTTCAGTGTACGCCTGTTCCATCAAAATTGATCTCTGAGATTGCTGTATCCATCCATTTAGTGCCTGAGTATACCTCGACTATTTCAAAGCGCAACATGTGCGCTGTGCTTGTCACATTGATGGGTTCGATACCAAAATATTGTACCGCTCGAGTATCTTGTAAAGAAAGAAGGTACATCGGTTTGTCATCGATATAGAGTTTGAGTGTTTTAGGTCGACTGTTTTGGGTGTATAGTTCGGGACTTTTTTGATACCCATTCCAAATGGATATTTGATCGATGATGGCTCCAGAAGCTTTCAAAGTGATGCTCTCTCCAATGCCATGATCTTTTTTGCCTTCGACCCATGCCGTTTGTATATCTGTATCGTGTAAATTGGCTGGCTTGTAAGTACTTTTTGTGCTGTTTGATAGGCTCGAACTCGCAGATTGGACCTCGATCATACCTCCACAGTACCACGAACACCCATCTGAAATGGTTTGTCCTGGACCACCAAGTGTTTCATCAAAGCGTTCTGGGTATACATAGCCTTCGACCTGTCCGTTGGTGAGTTGAAGATGTTTGAATGCCGCTTCCCATTTGGCTTTGTTTTCAGGAGAGACATCATAGGTCGCCCCCAAAGTTGGCAACAGTTGTTTGAGAGAGGGTTCTGTCTCTGCGAATACAACAAACAAACATGAAAACAACCACATATAAAACTCCAATAATAAGATTGAGTGTAGTATACCCATAGGAGTACGCA